>FLOH01001246.1_pt1 | contig 40839 bp, 31 predicted proteins | sample 756751 | NCBI WGS metagenome assembly FLOH01 (sample SAMEA4026879, study PRJEB14308) | marine metagenome | biome: coastal water; material: water | depth 74 m
TACGCTTGCATAATTAAAGCGAGCGAGCGATTGAAACTAACAAGCCGTACTATCAAATAAATTTAGTTGTATATGCCACTTTAGAATGAAAAGCCAAATTTATAAATAAGCTGGGCTTATTTGAAGAATATGGACGGCTTGTTGCAGAAATTAGAGAATGAGCTTAAACTAAGAAATTATTCTAGAAAAACGATTAAGAGTTATTTATTCTCTGTAGAAAAATTTTTGATATTTTCTAAAAACAAAGGAATTAATCAAGAAACTTTAAGGGAGTATTCTATTAAAAAATTAGAAAAAGGAAATCCTTCTTCTGTAGCAAAAGATTTGTTTGCAATAAAATTCTTTTTTAAAAAGGTAATTAAAGAAAATATAGAAATCCCAACAATCAAACGAAACAAGACTCTCCCAAGTATTTTAACTATGGAAGAAGTTCGGAAGTTGATTAAATCAACTTCAAATATTAAACATAAATTAATAATTAAACTTCTTTATGGTTGTGGGTTGAGGGCTAGCGAGGTAATTAATTTAAAAAAGTCTAATCTTAATTTTGAAGAAGGATTAATTAAAGTGCAATTAGCAAAGGGCAAAAAAGATAGATTTGTTAAACTACCTGCTTCAATTTCAGAAGAGTTATTTGCATATATTAAAATTCTTGAAGGAGAAATTCTATTTCCCTCAAATAGAGGTGAAAAATTAACAACCGCCACAATCCAAGCAATTTTAAAAAATGTTTCAAAGAAAGCTGAAATTAAAAAAAGAGTTTACCCTCATTTGTTAAGGCATAGTTTTGCTACACATTTACTTGAGCAAGGAACTGATTTAAGAATTATTCAAAAACTTCTTGGACATTCTGATATTAAAACAACTCAAATATACACTCAAATAAGCCAGGCATCAATTAAAAATATAAAAAGCCCATTGGATAATTTATAATAAAGTATAAAATGCCAAACAATGAAAATCCAAGATTTTCAAGCCTGTCATTTTAAAGACAGCAGGGAGTAAAAATGCCAAACAATAAATCAAAAGGATCAAAAATGGAAAGAGAATTATTCATGAAATTCATTGAACATGCAAATGGGTACAGAGTTGTTAGAGTTGCTGGTAGCGGAACAATGGAAAATGCAGACTGTGATTTAATTGCTGGTAAAAAGGGCAAAAGAAAATATGGAATTGAGGTTAAATCAAGCAAAAAACCAGTAAAATACATTTCAAAAGATCAGATAAATCGTTTTTTAATTTTTTGTGAAATTTTTGGGCTAATGCCTGTTATTGCTTTGCGGTTTAATAGAGAGGGTTGGTTGTTTGTAAAGCCAAATGCCCTTAGGGACACAGGAAGCAATTGGGGTATAACCCTTGAAGAAGCAAGAGAGAAAGGACAAAGATTTGCACAATTTTTTGGAGAAAGGAAAAAAAATATTTCTGAAAAAAAAGACAGTAATGAAGCTGATTATGAAATTTACCTCGGAGAGCTTGCAGACGAGCACAACAAAGTTTAAAATTATGTTTTCTATATATAATTATGAAAGGGTTTGTGATTTTGTTTTTATTTCTAGTTTTAATTAATTTTATTTATGCTGAATGTTCTGAAAATCAAATAGATATTAATTCTGCTTCACTTGAAAAACTCGACGAACTTTATGGAATTGGTCCTGCTAAGGCACAGGCAATTATCGATGCACGACCATTTTCTACTATTGATGATTTAGTTAAGGCCTACGGAATTGGTGATGCTACTCTAGAAAAAATAAAATCGCAGGGGATTGCTTGTGTTGAAGATGAAGAGGAAATTGTAAATGAAGACAACGAAAAAGAACTTATAGATGAAGATAATGAAGAAGAAGTCTCAAGTGTTAAAAAAACAGATGAAGAAGATAAAAAATCCAGTAATAATATTCAAGAGAGGCTTCAGGAAGAACCTCAAGAAAAACGACCTGTGCAAGAAATAAAAACAATAAAACTTGAACCAATCCAGACAAAAGATATAAAAAGCGAAAATATCTTTCAAGATATAATCAATAAAAAAAATATAGCAAGAATTATTTTAACAATTTTTTGCATTGCGATTATTGGTTTGTTATTAATTAAACTTACGAAAAATAAAAAATATAATAAAAATGACTTTGGATGAAGATAAAAATAAAATTCATTTAGCAATAATACTGGAAGTTCTTGGGAAACCCCCTGAGCATTTAGTAGCTGTTTTGAATGATATTACAACAAAACTAAGTGAAGAGGGGTTTGTAAAATTAATTTCTAAAAAAATAAGTGAACCAAAAGAACTTGAAAAAAGTCCTGGGTTTTTTTCAGCATTTGCAGATGTAGAAGTTGAAGTAAGCGGACTTAGTAATGTTTCAGTTATTTTATTCAAATATACCCCCTCTCATCTCGAAATTGTTTCCCCTGAAAACATTCAAACAACTAATAATAACTTCCAAGAAATATTGAATGAAGTTAGTAGAAAATTACATGGTTATGACGAGGTTGCAAGGGTTTTGCAGGCAGAAAATCAGATGCTAAAACAGAGACTGCAACAAGCAACACAATATATACAGCAAAATCAAAAGCCTGCAGAAAAAAGTGAGAAAAAAGAAAAAAAGAAAAGTGCTAAGAAAAAAGTAAAGAAAAAATAATTATTTTACTTTTTTATATTTCTTAAACCAGAACCAAACTAAAAATACTATTACAACTAGAACAATTAGCCATCCAATTGTTTTTCCCCATGAGCCACCTACTTGTTTAGTGCAACTTCCAAGACAGCAACTTGCAATTCCTCCTTCTGAAGAATCCAATAATGTTTCTGAACAGCTATAGCCCTCAGATGTATTACATAAAATTCCACTTCTTTCTCCACAGCTTTCAAGCTCGCCTATATCTTCAGTTGTATTTAGTGGAATATAATCCACTACTGCATTCATAGAGATAGATAAATATGCATATAATGGCCCCTCTGTCTTTGCTGTAATTTGTCCTGTTTCATTAAATCCAGTATTATTTGCCTGAATTGTAAGTGTAATTTTTTTTGATTCGTCCTGCTCAAGAACCTCAAAGAAATCAGGAGTTATTAAAATTATATTTTCAAGATTTGAAGAAATATTAAAAGAAACATTATGCAAATCTGTCTCTCCTATGTTTTCAAGGTAAACAAATCTTGTTGTGTTGGTGTTTGTTGGTGTTGTAATTTTAATCGACGGCAAATCAAATCTAAAATCCTTATCAAGTGGTCTGTCTAAAGATTGATTAATAAAAATAAAAACTGGAATATTATACTCTGTGTTTGTGGACTTTAAAACAATATTTTTTAAAGTGTCTTGCTCTACTCCGAATATATCAAAATTAATTGTTTTTATTTCTCCTGATTTTAAATCAAGCTGATAAGAATCTTCTGTTGCTTCAGCTTCAGAATCAAAAAAACCCCAGAAGCCTGAAGTTGAATTCTTTTCTTTAATTTTTGTGGTTGTTACATCAACCTGTATTTTTGTTGGTTGAAGATTTTGTATTTTAAGTGAAAAGTCTTCATTTGTATAAACAAATCCTTTTGATGTATAAAAATCCGCTGTCGCATTTGTAATAATAAATTGAGAAACTACTTCACTGTCTGTTATTAAACTTCCAGCATAATATCTTACTCCCTCAATAGAAAGAGAATAATTTCCCTGCTCTTTATTTAAGGGAGATGCGTAAATGTAAAAATCGCTATCTATTTTTGTTATCTCAAATGGTATTGAAGTTCTAACATGCCCTCTATAAAACTTTACATTGTCCTCTTGAATTGAATCTAAAAAATTTCCTGAAATTTTTGCTATTATTGATTCTCCTGAAGAATAAGAATTTTTCATGTCAACCTCTACAGCAGCAGAGGCAAGGCTAAATAATAGAATTGATGCAAACAATAAAACCAGCAGTCTTTTCATAAATGAATTAAGAAATAGGGGTTTTTATATTTTTATTTCATCACCTAAATTATTATAAGCCTAAATTAAGTAAAAATTAAATGGTTAGGGCGATTAATGGGTTAGTTCTCAGGATGGGTGGTTGTTTAATTGTTAATAAGCGTGGTGTTTGGATTTTCCCAGGTGGAAAAATTACAGAAGGGGAAACAGATGAGGCGTGCCTACAAAGAGAGTTTAGAGAAGAACTTTCAGGCACAAGAATTCAAGTACTTGAGCCGTATGGAACATTCTCTGGGATTACTCCATATAGCAGAAGAGAAATAGAAGTTGAATTATATTATGTTGATATTTGTGGTAAATTAAAAAAGCCCTCAAGAGAAATTCAGGGCGCTGCTTTTGTCAATAGAACAACTGTTGATAAATACCCTCTATCTGAAATAACTTCTCAAATAATTAATCAACTGATAAGAAAAAATATAATTTAATTATTTCCCCATGTCTCGCAACTTTTTAAGAACATCGTCCATCTCACTTGACTCGTTTGTTTTTTTTGGAAGTGGGAAATTTTGTTGCGGTCTTCTTTCTGGAATAATGTTTCTTGAACTTCCTGAGTGTGGCAATGCTCTCGATGGCGTAAGGTTTCTTACTGGCATTGTTCCTGGTCTTGGTGGTCCTCGTGGAGAAAATCCAGTATTGTTTCCATCTCCTTTTTTAAATTTAGATTTAATTCTCATCCAAAAAATACTTAACTTGTTTCTAAATACTATCGCCAATACAATTATTACTATTAATATTCCAAGTATAATTATCCAGAGCCACAATGAGCTTCCACTTGAACTTGAACGCATACAACAACTTTGAGAAAAAGAATTACAAGAATAATCTGAATCTTCATAACCAGATGCGCAAGTAGAAGAGCATATCCCTCCTTGTAGTTCGCATTCAGGTGTTTCTGGAATTTCTGTGCATGCTCCTACGCAACAGGTTCCAAATGAAACTGTATCTGAAGATTGTCTTTCTTGTCCCTGACACGTTTGAGCTGAAGAACAAACAACTCCTCCCTGTTCTGAACATAATCCAATTACCTCCTCTTGAGAACAGCAACTTGCAACTCCTGCACAATCATATCCAGTCAATAAACTTCCCTGACAGTCTGCAGATGGCATACAAAAATAACCAGAATCTTCACAATCCAAATCAGAAGTTTCGCCAATGCTAGTTTGTCGTGGCCAGATTACTGATAATAAAAAAGCTGTGTTTCTAATATTCCCCTTCCAACAACCAGATTTATCCTGAACTCCATCTTCAATTAACCAATTAATAGCTTGCTGTTTCTCGTCTGGCATTTCATTTACAAAAGGCAAAAGCGCAATCGCAGTATCATAGAATTTTGCATCAATTACAGAAGATTCTTCCCAATATTTACTTGCTTTTTGCTTTGCAAGTGTTTCAGAACGATATTGCTCATAAGCTAAAATTGAATATAAGAAAGCCCCTGGAAGATATTTTTCATTCTCATCTTCCATTGAAATTAGATAAGGAACATAGGATGTTATGTCATATCCAAGATAATTCAAAATTGTTGTGGCCCACAAACTTCCTTCGTAATCACAAACTGTCGAACCTGCATTTGCAAAACAATATGAATCGACTTTTTCTGTAGTTGTTCCTTCTGCCGACGCTGTTGATGGGTTTTCTGGAACATTAATCACTGAAGAATCTTTTTTCTTAAAAAGAAGGCTTGTTAAAAAGCTTTGGTCACAGCTTATTTCAAATTCTTTTCCATAGCACTCAGAAGATATTCTATACCAGTATCCGTCTTGAGCTTTTATTAAGCATGATCCTGCATTTGATGAAAGCTTTTTGTCTTCTTGGACTAAAAAAGAATACGAATTTCCAGAATATGAAATAGAGCAATGTGCTTCTGAATTAGAATCTATTTCTAAAAACCAGTCAATATTTTTCGGTGTTTGGTTTCGCGAAATCACCCATTCTTGAGCATTATCTGAACTTAGCCCTGCTTTGTCATAAGCCCAGATTGCCTGAGCAGTTGTTTTAACTCTACAAGACTCTTTTGGCCAGCACTCTCGATTCCCCTGAGCATCAGAACTTAATTCAGTTGAGCATTGCCCTACTGCAAGTAGTGAAAATATTTTTTCTTCTGTTGGAAGAGATGTGCATCCAGCCTCGTCAATTTTTGTTTCAAGGCAATCGTATGCTAAATTTTTTTTAGTAATTTCCGGAGAAGTGCTATCAACCTGTAATGAGCCTGAATCGTTTATTGAATCATTTATAGGAGTAACTAATGGGAATAAAATTATTAGGAATAAAATTACAGATAAGAATGTCCCCTTTTTCATATTGAGCTTAATCATTTCTTCTTTTTAAAATTATCCTTATTGGATTGTTTTCGTGCTTTTCTTTTAATTTTTTTCTTCGGAGCATTAACTGCAAAATTTTTTCTTGAAGTATAGTTAACTGGGTTTTTTATTTTCTGGCAAAGAGAATCTGGAGAGCAAACTCCAATTCCCTGATAGAACTCCTTGCAATTTGGTGGCATTAGTGGAGTTTTTTTATAAGACCATTCTAATTGTGGTTTTATGTAAGCTTCTTTTAATGGAGGCTTGTTTTTTTCATTCCAAATTTTTATTTTTTTCTGAACATCTTCAGTAGAAAAACCAACTGACCGGAAAAAGTTAATCAAAATAAACAATGCTCTCTTTTTTCCATCCTGAACTCCATCTAGGATTTTTCTAATACAAGGAGGAAATTGATTCTCTTGAACATTTACTAATTCGCTTTTTTTATTTTTTGAAAATTTATCTTTTATAATTTGTCTTGTTTCTCCTCTTTTTAATTCATGTTCTTTTCCCCAATCAAGAGCCTGGACAACCAGCTCTCTTGCTTCGTTTTCTTTTGAGTTTGGCATAAAGTCTAAAACTTTTATTTTCATATTATGCGCATCTTTCATATCAAAATCTTCAAGTTCATCAAGTGGAATTACTGTGCTTGCCAAAGAAGTTTTTTCATGTAAAGAGTAGGGCATTCTAAATAAGTGTCGAGAAGAAACAAGAACCAAATCAAGCCCCATGATTTCAAAAAGATCAACCTCTACTGTTCCTTGTTTAAAGTTTTCTGGGCTATTTTGCGAAGAAATATTACATTTATTACAAACAAAAATCTTCTTGGACTTATCTTCTTGATAAATTAAGTCTCCTCTGCAATCTGGACATTTTAATTTTTTTTCAAAATTTCCCTGAACTTTTTTTTGTTCAAATCTTCCACATTGCGGGCATTCATATGCTGCAAAAATTAATTCGTCTGCAATCTCGCTGCAATTTTGACATTTGATTCCTTGTCTTACGTTTGTTGAATTTATTCTAGAAAAAAAATCCTTTGGAAGAAAATTAGCTATTTCCTTTTCTGCCTTAAATCTTATGTAAGAAACCACTGTCTTTGGAAGTTCTGGGAAAAGATATTTTGTTTTTTTACCTGCAATTTCTTTTGGGAAAGCCTTCCATGGAACTAAAATATGAAACCCCTTGCTTCCTGAATATTTTAATCCGATATTTTTAATTCCGTGATTTTGTAGAACTTTTATTATAGACTTTGCAGCTATTTTGCTGTATTCAAACCACTTGCAATCAATATCAATTAGCAAATCCCATCCAATTCTTAGTTTATTTGCTTGTTCTGGCGACATTCCTGATTCTATTTTAAGCACATCAGACCAATATTCTTCAGAACAGTGAAAGCTTGTTGCTCCTTTTTTAACAAGCTGAAAAACTTCTGATGGGTATTGCAGAGAATCTGGGCGCTTTCCAAAGCCCTCAAAGTATCTTGGAGAAATTTCCCTGTCTTTAGAAAAATTAAAGATAGCTTTTTGAATTTCTGGGCGAGAATAATAGATTTGAGTTAAGCTTCGTATTCTTTTTTCATTAACAGACACCTCTTTTTCTTCTGGCATGAAATAATGCCTAAGAGAAAGTTTAAATAACTAACCTTCCACTCTGGAATGATAATCTATTAAGTGGACAATAACAATACTTAAAAGAGCCACAAAACTGGAATAAATATGTTAATCAAATTAGAAAATCCACAGTTACTTACAAAGGCTGTTGAGCTAATTTCTGACCTTGTATCTGAGGTTAGAATTAAGTTAAATGAGTTTGGATTGAGCATAACTGCAATGGACCCGGCAAATGTGGCTATGGTTAATTTTAAATTGCCGAAATCCACTTTTAAAGAATACGAAGCAGGGCAGGAAACCCTTGGTATTAATCTTGATGACTTAAAGAAAATTTTAAAGAGATGTGGTCCAAATAGTATTCTAGTAATAGAACGAAAAGAAACTCTTTTGCATATTGAAATTCAGGATAGAATTAAAAGACATTTTACACTTGGGCTTATTGATATAGATTCAGAAGAAAGACCTGTTCCTGGATTAGAGTTTACATCAAATATTGTTTTGAATTCCCAAGACATTGTTGATGCAATTGATGATGCAAGTGTTGTTGATGATGCATGTAGTTTTATTGTTGAAAATGGGAAATTTATTATTGAAGCTAGGGGAATGAACTCTTCGCGAGTTGAATTTTCTGAAGATAAGGCAACAATACAGTCTGGGGATTGTAAGGCAAGATATAGTTTAGAATATTTGCAAAAATTTATGAAAGGTGCTAAAATATGTGAAAAAACAAGTTTAAAATTTGCAAATAATCATCCATTAAGAATTGATTTTAATAATTCTAATATGGAATTAAGCTTTATTCTTGCTCCTCGAAGTGAGAATGAAGACTAAAAAGAACCCACTGGTTCTTTTTGAATCTCCTCTAAGCACTGTATGACAAATTTCAGAATTGCCTCTGAGGAAATTTGTACGCTTAAGAACCCACTGGTTCCTCAGAAATTAAAAATTTCTGGGACTTCAACTCAGGGTTGAGATTTCTTTGAAAGGGTTTTCAAAACATTTAAATAGGTATTTTTCTAAGTAATATAAAGTATTACTTTGTATATAAAATAATATACAATAACATAGAGTAATACTTTTTCCTGGGAGAAAAAAAGTGAAAAAGAGAGATAAGATAATTGGGTTTGAAATATTATTAGTAATAGTTTTAATTGCAAGTATAATCGGCTCTGTGCACGTGGGGCTTGGTTCTAGTGATTTAATTGCTGGGTTGATGAATAGGACAGAGTTAAGTAATTCGTCATTTGGAGTTCAGTTGGATGCTCCTGTTTTGTTTAGAGGTCTTGGAGAATTAAATTATGGAGGGGTTTATAATGAATAAAAACGAATTGGATTTTATTTTACAAGAGGGCGAGGGATTGAATGTAGAGTTTAAAGAAAGTTTTGATTCTAAAAGTTTAGCCAAAGAAATGGTTGCTTTTGCAAATTCAGAAGGAGGAAGAATATTTTTAGGAATTAGTGATGATGGGAAGATAAAAGGGATTGAAATAACTAATAAATTAAAATCAGAAATTCAAGATGTCGCGAGAAATTGCGACCCTTCAATTTATATTGTATTAGAAACAATAGATAATATTCTTATTGTAAATGTTGAAGAAGGCTTGAAAAAGCCTTATAAGTGTTCTGCGGGTTTCTTTTTGAGGCAAGGCAGTAATTCTCAAAAACTATCAACTGATGAAATCGGGGAGTTTTTTAATAAAGAAGGAAAGATTTTATTTGATGAAATAATTAATAATGAATTTGATTTTAATAATGGATTTAGCAAGACAAAGTTTGATGAGTTTGCAAGAAGGGCACGATTGAGTAAGATAATCTCAGATGAAAATATTCTGAAGAATTTAGGAGTTTTAACAGAGGCGGGAAAATTCAAAAATGCGGGGGTGTTATTTTTCTGCGATAATGTGGAAAGATTTATTCCTCAAGCGACAGTAACCTGTGTTTTATTTAAGGGGTTGAATAAAACATTTATTCTGGATAAAAAAGATTTTCAATTAGATATTTGTTCTAATTATGAGGGGGTTTTAAAGTTTCTTTATGCTAATTTAAGGACAGCTTATAGGATGGAGGGATTTGGCCCGAGAAAAGAAATATTAGAAATCCCCGAAAAAGCATTAAAGGAATGTCTTGTTAATGCAATGACTCACAGAGATTATTCTGAAAAAGGGGCTTTTGTTCAAATAGATATTTTTGATGACAGAGTTGAAATAAGCAATCCCGGGGGCTTAATTATCAAAGAGGAGGAGTTTGGGACAAGGAGTCTTTCAAGAAATCCTGCTATCTTTAGTTTATTTAATAAATTAAATTTAGTCGAGCATATTGGAAGTGGAATAGGCAGAATTAGGGAAGAGATGGAGGGGGCGGGATTAAGGGAACCTGAGTTTAAGTTTGGAAAGTTTTTTGCAGTTACATTATTTAGGCCGACTCAAGAAGAACTTGGTAAAATTGCTGGAGAGAAAAGTTCCCAGAAAAGTTCCCAGAAAAGTTCCCAGAAGATTTTGGAGTTAATAAGGCAAAATAATAAAATAACTATTGAAGAATTAGCAGATTCATTAAAAATAACCGGACGCGGAATAAAGAAGAATTTAGCTAAGTTAAAAGAAGATGGAAAAATAGAGAGGGTGGGTGCGAATAGGGGCGGGCATTGGGAGGTTAAAGTTAAATAATGGTAAATCTAAAAAATAATATGAAAAAAAGAGGTGATAAAAAGAAAAAGATGATGGTGAAAAGTGATAAGAAAAAGATGAATCAGGTGACAGATTTTTCCGGAAATTCAGGTGACAGATTTTTCCGTAAAGGGAATGCGAATGTTAGAGTGGCGAAGGTGAAAAAAGGTGCTTTTGGGAGGAAAGGTGGGGGTTTGTGTGGGAACAGGGGTGTAAATGAGTTGGGGAAATTGCACTCTAAGGGCGATAGGTTCAATGCCCATAAATTTCTATTTGTGATGGTATTTGTAAGTTTGTTTTTGGTAGCAGGTGTTATCGCCACAAGTTTGACTTTGACTTTTGGTGGTTCTAATGATTTAATTGATGGGTTGATGAATAGAACAGAGTTAAGTAATTCGTCGTTTGGGGTTCGGTTAGACGCACCTGTTTTGTTTATGGATTTCAACAACCCAGCAGAAAGTCCCTTAAGTGGTTATACAAATGTAGGAGTAGGAACATACGTCCAAGACAATTCTGTTTATAATAATTTTGGAACAACGTCGGGGATGAATGGAAGTTATTGGGTTCCAGCTGTTGAAGGGAATGGTTTGGAGTTTGATGGTGTGGATGATTATGTGACTGTTGGGAATGATGCATCTCTTAATTTTACAAAAGAGATGACTGCGTTTGCATGGGTGAAATTAACAAATAAAACTGCATCACAATATCCCGTTCTATTAGATAAGGGTCATTCATCTGGATTTAATATAATCTTGAAGTATGCTCTAGCGGGGGTTGATTCTACTCAGGGGAGAGTGATATTAAATATTAATGGAACACGAAGGGATTGTAGCGCAACTTTCAATATACAATCAAATGAGTGGGCATTATACGGATTTACTTATAATGGAAGCGTTGTAAAAATTTATAAAAATGGAGATTTAATATCTACTGATGCTAGTTGCACCTATCTAGGAGATATAAAAATGGGCACTCAAGCATTAACAATAGGACATTCTGCGATTACTGGAGAATATACAAAAGGCTCAATAGACGATGTCCAAATATACAACTGCTCATTAAACTCAACACAAATTGAAGCATTAAACAACACACCAGGTTCAACTCAATTATGTCCAAGTGGTGCGGATGGTTTAGTTAGTCAATGGGCTTTAAACTCAACAAGTGGAACAACAGCCTCAGACAGTGCAGGAAGTAACGATGGAACTCTAACAAACTACCCAAGTGATTCAGTAGGAACAACACCTAATTACAACTCCTCCTGCGGAACTACTGGTTCAGGTTTTGATTTGGGTGGGTGTTATGAGTTTGATGGGGTTAATGATTATTTGAGTGTAGCTGATGATGATAGTTTGGATGTTTTTCAACAATATACTTTTGCATCATGGGTAAATTTTGATGAATTAGGAAGAGAACAAGCATTTATTGGGAAGGTTGCTGCAGGGGGCGCAGGATATTATGTTCGTATGAAAGCAGATAATTATATTTATCACACAATTAATAATGGCGGAGACCATGAAGTTAAAAGTCTTTCGACAGTAGGTACGGATGATTGGTATCATGTAGTAGGAATATGGGATGGCAAATATTCTAAATTATATATTAACGGGGCATTACAAAATTCTGCAGATTATTCTGCTACTCCTGCTTTAACAAATGCAGAGAATTTTTTTATTGGTGCAAGAGCAACTACTAAATTTTTCAACGGCTCAATAGACCAAGTCCAAATCTGGGACAGAGCCCTTTCTGCCGATGAAGTCCTCGCCCTCTACAACGGAACCTCAAATAATTCAAACTACATAGGAAAATACGCACGAGACGGGGATTTCAAGTCTTTGGTTTTTTACAACGAGACATCAACTTATTGGAATATTACTCAGAGTATTGCTGATTCAACGGGCGGTTATGAAGTAAACATCTCAGACCCTAATTTAGTAAGTTACTGGGAATTAAACGGAAATGCTATTGATACAATGGGTAGGAATAATGGGACGGTGACAGGAACAAATAATGCGACGGGGATTAGTTCAGGGGCGATGAGGTTTGATGGGGTGGATGATTATGTTGATTTGGGAACGCCTTCTTCTTTAAATATAATTTCAAATGGAACATTTACTATGTCCTTATGGGTAAAACCCTCTTCATTAGATTCGGGAGATAATTCTTTAATAACCTATGGTTCATCAGAGCTTCTTTTTGATTTTAATGATGCAAATTCAATTAGATACTTTGCGGATGGTTCAAATGATTTGGTATATACAACAGGTGAAGGATTTAGTGCTAGTGATTATCTTAATAAATGGAACTATATTGTTTTAGCTCAAAATACTACTAATTCTATTCTTTATATTAATGGAATTTTAGTAGATATTGGTGATTTACCTTCAGTAGATACCGTTAGGACTCATCCTTATATTGGTGCAAGGGGAGGTGCTAGTAATTACTTCAACGGCTCAATAGACGAAGTCCTAATCTATAACAAATCCCTAACAGCTTCAGAAATAGAAGAACTTTACAAAGCAGGATTATCTCAACATGCTAATGCGAATGTTAGTTTACAGACTCGTGTGGCGGATAGTTATAATATTAGTGATGCTGGGTTAGTTGGACTCTGGGGACTTAATGGAGATGCGAATGATGAGTTGGGGGTTAATAATGGGACTATGACTGGCGGGACTTATACAGATGAAGCTGGGGTTGTTGGACAAGGTGGGAGTTTTGATGGGGATGGGGATTATGTTACTATTCCTGATGATAATAGCTTGGATACAGATGGAACACAGTTTGTTTCAGTATGGGTTAAATGGGATAGTGGAACAGCTCCAAATTACAATAGAATAATAACTAAAAAAACAGCTTTTTCTGAAACTGGTTTTTATATAACTGCAAAAGGAGATGATGGGATGAGAATTGGAGGAGAATCAGCATCTGATTATGATATTACTGGTTGTGGAACTGATTGGGTTGATAATGATTGGCATCATGTAGTTGTAACTTTTGATAATACCGACTCATCTGTTTACTGTAATGGCGAGTTTGTAGATAGTGGAACTATAACAAAAGTAGCAGATAATGGGGTAAACATTACTTTAGGAAAATATATAGCGGCAAGTGGTTATGAATGGGATGGTCAGATGGACGAAGTCCGTATTTACAATCGTTCCCTCTCAGCAGACGAAATCCAAAACCTTTACGAACTTGGGAGTTATCATATTGAATGGGGGGAATGGACAGATGAAGGGGCTGTTGTTGATGGGGCATTGGATATTTCAAAAGACCAGGGGAAGTTTATGCAGTTTAGAGATGTTTATTCAACTGATGATACAGATGTTAGTGCTTATGTTCTTAATTATAGTGTTCAGGATATTGGGGGTTATAATGTCTCTTCGTTGGCTCCGGCTGATGACCTTTATACAGATGTAACTTCGCATAACTTAACAGTTAATCTTACAAATGAGGTGCCTTTGAAGAATGCGACGATTTATGTTATGAACTCAACGGGATTATTTAATAGTACATTATTTGAATATGTAGAAGGTGCTTTGACTTCGACTATTGGGCTTGTTGTGAATTTAATCGATGGAATATATAATTGGTGGTATAGTTTGTTTGATTGGGCTGGAAATGAATATACGACTTCGAATTATAGTTTGATTATAGATACAACCAACCCACAGATTGAATTTGTTTCTCCAACTCCTGATAATGACTCAGTGAGAACAGCGACATTTACAGCGAATATGAGTATTAATGATTTGTATTTAACAAATTTGACATGGGGCTTTAATGAGACGAATTATACTTATCAGGGCGGAAATCTTCTTGGGAATATCACTGATGGATTGGTTTTGCTTATGAACTTTGATAATGAGACAGCTTATGGAGAGAATGCGACACATGTTTATGATTTCTCTGGGTCGGGGAATAATGGGACGGCTGTTGGGAATGCTAGTTTGAATGCAAGTGGTGGGAAATATGGTGGGGCGATGGAGTTTGATGGGGATGGGGATAAAATTACCGCTTCACATGTAGATATACATAATAGAAGTTTTAGTGTTTCCGCTTGGATGTATTTTAATTCTCTTTCAGGAGATCAATCACTATTAAGCCAGGGGGTCACAGGGACCAACCAACAGTTGATTTTAATAGCCAGAAGTTCAAAATTTTTGTTTGCGTTTTACGGTAATGACTTATCTGGTTCAGCTACTTTAACAACAGGAAGATGGTATCATGTCGGATTTACATATAATAATTCAACAAAAGCAAGAAATATATATATCGATGGTGTTCTTGATAATAATGACACTAGTTCCTCTGATCTTTTAGGAGCTACGGGCAATTTGGTCCTAGGACAATATAGTTCTAGTTATCTCAACGGCTCAATCGACGACGTAATGATATTCAACCGTTCCCTCTCCGCCGCAGAAATAACTGCATTATATAATTCAACTGCTCCTAATTATGTTTTAGAGAAGAACTTTACAGCTCTTGCCGAGGGAAGTCATAGTTATACTGCTTATGTTCAGGATGCTGCTGGAAATGTTAATTCAACAACTAGGACATTGAATGTTGATACAATAAACCCGAATGCAACTTTGACTGCTCCGGCGAATGAAACCAATGTTAATAATGGGACACAGAATTTGACTGCGAACTTGTCGGATACGGCTGGGATAAAGAATGCGACTTTGAATGTTGTGGGTGCTAGTGGGAATAAGTGGTTGGAGTTTGATGGGGATGGGGATTGGGTTGAGAGTGGGGATAGTACTTATTTGAATACCTCATTCACTATTGATATTTGGGCAAAATCAAATGAGATATCTTCTTCTCAAATAATTATGGGGAAAGACGAAAGCGGGGGACGTGAATGGTATGTTTCGATTAATGAAGTTGCAGGAGAAATTAGTTTTTATGGTTTTAAGGATAATTCTAACTATTATAAATATAAAACCACCCACAATCTTGACAATAGTTGGCATAATTGGGTTTTTGTTGGAAATGGTTCAGGAGTTGCGATGTATAAAGATGGGGTAGGGCTTGATGTTTCTTTAAGTTCTGGTACATTTGGAAGTATACAAGATACATCTACTGAATTAAATATTGGTAGAAGGTCTTATTCTGGAGCAAATTTATATTTCAACGGCTCAATAGACGAAGTCCGTATTTACAACCGAACTCTAACGGCATCAGAAATAACAGCCCTTTACAATAACCAAATGACTCCTAATGTAACTATTGTTAATTCATCTGGACTCGCAGCGTATTATGACTTTCAAAACTCAGACGGGAATTCTTCAAGATTAGTTGACATGTCTGGAACAGGGAATAATGGGACGATTATTGGGGCAGTGTTTACTTCGAATGAAGCTTATTCAAATGGCGTATTCACTTTTGTGGCTGATACCCTTACTGCAACTGTTGGAGTTGTTGTGAATCTCCTTGATGGAATATATAATTGGTGGTATAGTTTGTTTGATTGGGCTGGAAATGAATATACGACTTCGAATTATAGTTTGATTATAGATACAACTAACCCACAGATTGAATTTGTTTCTCCAACTCCTGATAATGACTCAGTGAGAACAGCGACATTTACAGCGAATATGAGTATAAGTGATTTGTACTTGGCGAATTTGACATGGGGCTTTAATGAGACGAATTATACTTATCAGGGCGGAGATTTTCTGGGGAATATTACAGATGGTTTGGTTTTGCTTATGAACTTTGATAATGAGACTTCTTATGGGGAGAATGCGACACATGTTTATGATTTCTCTGGTAATGGAAATAATGGGACGGTTGTTGGGGCTGTTGTTAATACAAGCGGTTATTTTGGGAATGCTTTTACTTTTAATGGAACCCTTCAATATATTAGTTTAGATGATAATTCTATTACTTTGTTGAATGGAACAGGTTGGAGTATGAGTATGTGGGTCTATGCCAATGGTGATTCTGCCAAAGGATTAATTGGAGGAAATAGTAGCGCTGGAGCACAATCAAGATTTTTTGTTCATGACAATCAAATGTATTTTTATGATTTTGATAATACTGATAAAAGTTTTGCTGGTGGAACAGCTCCAACATTGAATCAGTGGGTTTATGTTAATTTTATTGCACATACTAATAGTACAATTGACCTTTACTATGATGCCGTACTTCAATCTTCTACACCAATAGCTAATACACAATTTATTATTAAAACATTAGGGGATCCAGGTATCCGTGATGGTGGTTGGGATTGGAACGGCTCCATCGACGAAGTAATGATATACAACCGTTCTCTTTCAGCAAATGAAATCAGTCAGCTCTACCAATCACAAGTAAAGAATTATCCAGACACAGGGGAAGTTTATTTTAATATTCCTGCGAACTCTACTCGGAATTCATCAATTCAGATAAAGAGTAGCGATAGGGTAAACTGGAACATGATTGTAAATCAGTCAGGATTAGAAGGCGGGGTAAGTTATAATTATTTATCAGGAGCATGTGACACAGCTGGGAATTGTAATACTACTGAGACAAGAGTGGTTAGTGGTAATTTCCCACCAACATTTGTGAGTGTTGCAAGTTCTCCTCTGGCTACAAATAATGATTCTCTTGACCCTGGCTTAAATGTAACTGTAACTGTGAATCTAAGCGACATAGAAAACAACTTTGATACAGCAATACTTCAGTGGAGGAATTCGACCACTGGCTTTGGAGAGAATAATATTACTATGGTTAATTCAACTGCAAAGGGAGTTAGTAATAATATTCTCAATGCGACATTCACTCTTCCAAGTTATGAGGATAGCATAACTTACAGGGTGGTTGCGAATGATACAGTAGGAGAGATAAGATATTCAAGTAATTACTCTCTTTCTAGTTATTGGGATTGTACTTGGGATGTTACTCCAACTGATTTGGGAAGTTTTGGTGGGTTTGGAGCAACAAAACTTTTAGAAAATATAACTTTTGTAAACACAGGTGATTCAGAATATTCAGGAGGATGTCAGATTAGATTTAATGGTTGGGACTTAAGTGCTTATCTTTTGAATTTCTCATTTAATTATTATATTGAAGGAGGAACAGAAGGACTTGTGTTTTATGACGAGGAGCTAACACAGGTCTCACAACTGATTGTTAATGCCTCGAGCAATAGGACAATGCAGTTGTATGGAGAGTTTCCAAGTCCAGATGGAGTTTTAACAGAGAAGTTTTATTTTCCTGCTAATGCAAATACTACAGATACAATTGATAATTTAACTTCTAAATATGTGAATGGAACAATGGTGGTAACTCCTGGAGCATTTTTAGAATCGATAATAGAAACACCGTCGACAGATACGTTGCAAATTTCTTTAACACCTGGAGAAACTTTATTCAAAGCTTATGTTAAAGATGTTGTTTCAACTGATGATGGTGCAAACAACACTGCTTATGATGTTTCATTTAATTGGACACTTCCTGCAGATGTTTCAGATTTATTTTCAGGAAGTGTGAATAATTCTTTTGGAAATTTAACAAATACTTCAAAGCAATATTTGAATTTAACATTAGGCTTAACCTCGGGTAATGTTGCGTCTTTGAGTCAGGGAACATACATTTTGAATACGTATGCTTTTGGCTATACAAATTCAACTGGAAATTTATCATTAATTGACCATGGGAATAATTTGCCTTTGTTGAATGACCAGATAAATATTACATTTTTATGTTATAATGTTTCTGATGGTGTTTGCGTAACAGCTTGTGGCTATACTCTTGATTCAGATTGTTCTGCTCCAAGCACAGGAAGTGGAAGCACAGGTTCTGGGGGCGGCGGAGGTGGCGGTGGCGGAGCAACTCAGTATCAAAAATCTTATGCAACTTTAATAATGGTTAGGGGAAAAGAAGATAAAATAAAAATTGACTTTGAAAATAAAGATATTGATGATTCACTAACTGATGTTAAATTTACTGCTCAGGGAAAACTTGCAAAATATATTCAATTGGCTCCTGAAACTTATTCAGAAATTAAGCCAATGCGCTCAATTGAGTTATCAATAATTATTACAAGTCCGTCATATGTAACACTTGGAACGCATTATATTGATTTGATTGTCGAGGGTAAAAAGGATGGATTGAATTACATAGAAACAAAAGTAATTCAATTTGAAGTTCATGAAATTTCAACTTCAGATGCAGAAGAGTTAGTTAATTTCTCTTTTGAATTACTTAAAAAATTAGATGAATTAAATTTAACAAAACAGGAATTAATTGATATTGTTAATCAGATGAATTCATCTCTGGGAAGTTATGGTTATGAATTCATTAATGAAAAAGGAAAATATATTGAAGCACAAGTTTCAGATGCTGTTGATTCATATAATATTATTAATGAGCTTTCTGATAGAATTGAAACAGCAAAAGAAAAAGGAATTGATGTTTCTGATTCAGAAAGATTACTTAAGTTAGCTAAACTTTCTCTTGGGAGATTAGATTTTTCAGAAGCTTATTCAAGAGCAAAAGATGCGCAGGTTACATATGCTCTTGAAACAAAGGGAGAGTGGGGAACTGTTGGTTATTATGTTTCTGAATATCCAATTGAAATTGTTGTTGGAATGTTTGCATTTATCTTGTTTGTTTACGGGGCAAGCTCTTTAACAAGATTGCAGTTGTTAAAGAGAAGATTGAGAAAATTAAAAGAAGAAGAAAAGATTCTTCAGGAATTAATAGCTGTTGTTCAGACTGAAGTTTTCAAGAACAACAGAATGTCAATGGAAGAATACCAGACAGCGATGGAGCAGTACACTAAAAAGCTTACTGGAGTTTTAGAAGAAACTGTTTCAATTGAAAATAAAATTTCACATCAATTCAAGTTTATAGGAAAGGTAAAATCTCTTAAAATTGAGAGAGAGAAATTATTAGAAATGATTAAACAAATTCAGACTGATTATTTGAAACTTGGGAAAATTGAGACAAGAGCTTATCAGATTAGACTTGAAAGTTATAATTCACGACTTTCAGAAATCGATGAAAAGTTAGCGACAATGGAAGTTCAGAAAGAATTAAAAATGGAGAGGGGAAGAAAGTGAAATGTAGGATATCTGCTACTATAGATAAATCAACTCTTGAAATAATTAAAAAAGCTCTTAAAAATAGAAAATATAGAAATAAATCTCATGTAATTGAGGAAGCCCTATTAATCCTTAAAGAAAAGGAAAATTTAAATGAAGAATAAAGGACAAATGACTATTTTTATAATTGTAGGTATTGTTATTATTGCCATAGTGCTTTTATTTATATTATTTCGAAGTGGGAAAATTCCCTCGCTAATTGGTGGGAAACAAGAACAAAATCCTGCTGTGTTTTTTGAGTCATGTATCAATGAAAAAATTAGAACAGGCGTAGATATGGTTCTTTACCAAGGGGGAAATATAAATCCTATTCTCTATAAAAATTTTAAATTTAACAATGAAGATTATTTTAATATTAGTTATTTATGCTACACTCAAAGCTCTTATCTCCCCTGCATTAACCAACAACCTCTATTAATTGAACATGTAGAAAAAGAATTACATGATTATATTGAAAACACAGCTGAAAACTGCTTTCAAGATTTATTAAAAAACTTTGAAAAAGATTCTTATGTAGTTTCTGGAGATTATGAGGGCGTTGAAGTCAAGTTGCTCCCGGGAAAACTTTCTATTAAAGTTTTATCTGATATGCAAATTTCAAAATCAGAAGAAAGCTCTACTGTTGGAAATTTTAATATTTTAATAGCTACAAAATTATATGATTTAATCGTTGTAGCACAAGAGATTGTAAATCAGGAAGCACGATTTTGTAGTTTTTCAAGCCAGGGATTTGGAATCTTCTATCCAGAGTTTGATATTAAAAAAACAAGAGCAAGTGATTTGAGTTTAATTTACTCTGTTCTTGATAAAAAATCAACAGAAATGTTTAGGTTCGCTGTAAGGGGGTGTGTGGCGACACCAGGATTATAATGAAAAAGATTTTATTTTGGATAATTGTTGGAATTAATATTTTTATTTTAATAAACACAATCACTGCACAAAGTTATTTTTTAGAAAAAACAAATAAATTAGCAGGTGGAATTATTTCAAATAAAAAAGATATTGGAGAAAAGACCTTCGGTGTTTTGATTAATATTGTCGTCAGTGTTTTAAGCATAAAGCAGATTGGAAGTGTGTCGGCAGATGAAATTCTTGGATGTTGTCCCAAAACAAACGAGGGCGCAGTTTGTCAAGATTCTATTATTGGAGCCACTAACTGTGCAGAAACCCCTATTCCTACTTCATGCTCGCAAGTTGCAGAATGTCAGATTGGATGTTGTATTTCTCCTGACCAGGGATTGTGTGATATTGGTTCTCCTATGGGAACTTGTGAGAATTCTGGAGGAGATTGGAACAGTGAACCAAATTGTCTTATTCAAGAATGCCAAAAAGGATGTTGTATTATTGGAAGTCAGGCTGTGTTTACAAATGAAAAAAGGTGCAATGTGCTTTCTCAAATGTATGGATTACAACAAAAAGATTTTAGAGATTTATCAACAGAGATTGAATGTCTTGTATCTGTGGGAAGCCTAGAAAAGGGGGCGTGTGTTTATGAAGATTCTACTTCCTCAAGTTGTTTATTTACAACTGAAACAGATTGCAGAAGCTCTGGTGGATATTTTCACAAAAACAAGTTGTGCTCTAATATTATTTTAGAAACAGACTGCACAAGACAAGCAACTACTGGGTGTTTAGATGGTAGCGACGAGATTTATTGGTTTGATTCATGTGGGAATACAGAAAATATTTATTCCTCAGATAAAGACGCAAGCTGGAATAATGGAATGATATTAAGTAAATCTGAAAGCTGCAATCCTTCTGATTCAAATATTGGGAGTGAAATCTGCGGAAATTGCGATAGGCTTGCAGGAAGTATTTGTTCTGCATCTAATTCTGGAACTCCAAAAATACAAGATGGAAACTTTTATTGTAAATCATTAAAATGTCTTGACAATAAAGGGAAAATTAGAGAAAATGGAGAAAGTTGGTGTTCTTACGATAGCTATATTGGAGATGGGAAAGATACAGTCGGGAGTCGACACTGGTTGCAAATGTGTGATAATGGAGAAATTATTACAGAGGGTTGTGCTGATTATCGAGGACAAATCTGCGCAGAGGTGGGTATCCCAAACCCCAATACAGAACAAACTTTCACAATAGCACAGTGCATTATGAATGAGGCTAGTGTTTGTTTGGGATATAACTCTGGGAAAACAGATATAGAAAAAAGAGACAACTGTGTTGGGAATGTTCAGTGTGTCTGGAAAAACATAGATGTAGATGATTATTTTAAATTTGATATGTGTGTTCCACAATATCCTCGGGGATTTGAACAAAGAGAAAGAAACAGTGTAGCAGACGATGTGTGCGAATTAGCAAGTCAAACCTGCACTGCAATCTATGTTAAAAATTATAGGGGAAAATTAGTGTGTAAAGAAAATTGTGATTGTGAAGATCCAGAATTTTTTGAAAAAATGAATGATTTTTGTATTAGTTTGGGTGATTGTGGAACTTCTGTCAATTATATTGGAAAAGGAACAGACAATACCGTGGTTAGTGGGGCACCTGAAGGAACATGGGAATCTTATGTACAATACTCCCAAGCAGACCCCACTCAGAAAGCCAATTTCCAATATTTCAATCGAACATCAGCTATGATTTCTGGAACTGCGTTGAATGGGGAGTATCAACCAGATGGGTTCGATAAGGTTGCTGGAATGATTGGCACTGTTAGCGGAGCTACAGGAACAAGCGTCGCTGCGTTAGCTACTGTGGCAGTTATAGCTGGCACAGATACAACAATTGCTAGTGTATTGAAGGTCTTTAGTGCATTTAGTACTGCTAAAGGAGGAGTATATGTTAATTCTCCCGGAAATCCTGCTTTTCTCAATACAATTCTACCCTCAATTGGTTCCATGGCAACTGTTTTTAGTTGTGTGGCTATCGGAGCAATGCTTGGTAGCTGGCTTGCTGGAGAGATGGGACTTGTTGGTAGTGGAGCTTTAGCAATGACTGTTGCAGGAGCATTAATTGGATTAGGTGCTGGGATAGGTTTCGGCTTTACATGGACCGCTGGAACTTCCTTATTCGGGGGACTAATTGGGTTGGGTCCAGTTGGAATAATTGCAGGAGTATTGCTCGCAGTATATACATGGATTGTGGGCTGGGGAAAAACAAAAGAAAAAAAGGTAATATTTGAATGTAAAGCATGGGAAGCTCCAACAGGAGGAAGTGATTGCCACAAATGTAATGAAGGGCCAGAGGGAGAAATTTGTTCAAAATATAAATGTGAAAGTTTGGGCCAGGCTTGTTATATAATAAATGAAAATACAAATAATCCAACCTGTGAAGCAATTGAAGATAATAAAAGACCTCCGTTAATAAGCCCGGGAGTCTCTGTAAACAATAGCATTAGTTTTGAAAATGAACAACAAAATTCTGTTAGTATAAGGATGGCGAATGGCGAATGTATTCGGGAATTTTATCCTGCTATTTTTACACTAGAAACAGACGAAATTGCTCAGTGTAAATATTCAATTGGGGGAAGCAATGTTTTAAATTATAATGAAATGCAAAGCTATCCTGCTGAAGGGACTATGTATGGAATGACTCATACATTTGGCATATTCATGCCCAGCCTAGATGCGCTATGGGTGTATAATGTTTCAGGAGATATACGAGAAATGCTTGGGAATATGAGAATGTATGTAACTTGTCAAGATACTTTTGGTTATATCAACCCGCTTCCGTATGTTGTTGATTTTTGTATCAACACCGGGCCTGACCTAACTCCTGCATACCCGACAAAAACAACTCCGACAGATGAAAGTTATTTTAGCTATAATCAGACAACTATCCCAGTCTCTATTTATTTAAATGAACCAGCAGAATGTAAATATAGTTTTATAGAGGGTGGTTATGAAAATTTAGAGTTTCCACTTGCTTGCAAAACAGAAATAACTGATTATGAAAAATATGGTTGGCCTTGTTATGCAAACATTAGTATTCCTTCAAATCGTGATTTTGATATTTATTACAAATGCAAAGATCAGCCCTGGTTTAAAAATACAATTAATGAATCACAAAGAAATATTAATACTGAAAGCTTTGTTTTATCATTAAAGGCTTCTTCAAGTAGTTTGTTAATTAACTCCATTAGTCCTTCTGGCACAATTTATGCTGGATATGAACCATATCCTGTTCAACTTCAAGTAGAAACTTCTGGTGGTGCAGAACAAGGAAAAAGCATTTGCTATTATTCATTTAACAAAGATAATCCTAATTGGATTTTATTTAAAGAAACTTTTTCAAATGAACACACTCAGGTATTTAGCACAATGATGAACGGGCACTACAATATTCTTATAAAATGTGAGGATGCTGGTGGAAATATTGCAAATGACATGGCAGATTTTTGGTTAGATATTGACGACAATCCTCCTGTAATAACAAGAATGTATCAATCTTCAGGACAACTTGTTGTAGAAACAGATGAAGATGCATTGTGTTATTATAGTAATTTAAATTGTTTAATTGATTTTGATAGCGCAGAATCAATGAGTACAAGTTTTTCAGATATTCATAGGGTTGAGTGGAATCCTGAAATAAAATATTACATAAAATGCGAAGATGTTTGGCATAATTTTGGAGATGGGTGCACTGCGATAATTCAACCAGGACAATTTAATTAAAGAATAATTTATAAATAAGAAAAACGTAAAATGAACATGGAAAAATTCAAAAAAAAGAGGGAGAATTTTACACATATTCAAAACAAAAACAAATGAATATTTTAAACATGGAAAAAAGAGGGAAAAGAGCACAGGTGACTATTTTTATAATAATTGCAATAGCTATAGTTGCGCTCGCGCTTTTAATTTATTTTTTATATCCAAAAATAATTGGAAAATATAGTTTTGATGTAAATAATCCAAATGCATATTTACAAAATTGCTTATCTAATCAAATTAATGAGGCAAGCTCTCTTGTAAAGAAACATGGTGGAAGCATTAATCCAGAACTGGTTTATAGTTATCAAAATATTGATATTGAATATCTGTGCTATACTGATCAATACTATCTTCCCTGTATTGTTCAGCGACCGCTTTTGTCTTCACATGTAGCTAAAGAAATAAAAAATTATATTTCTCCTGAAGCTTCTGCTTGTATGGATAGTTTAAAGAGTGAATATGAAAGTAAAGGATATATTGCAAACTTAAAAAAAGGTGATTTTAATGTTGATTTCCTACCTGGAAAATTAATTGTTAAATTTAATAGTTCTCTAACTGTTTCAAGTGGCGAGAGTAGAATTTACAAAGATATGCAAATCAGTGTCAATAATGATTTGTATTCGCTTCTTGCAATTGCAACAAACATAATTCAGTGGGAAACACATTACGGAGATGCAGAAACAACAGCATATATGTCTTATTACAGAGATATTAAAGTTGAAAAGAAAAAACAATCTGACGGGACAACAGTTTACATATTAACTAATAGACAAACAGGGGGAGATTTTACATTTGCATCTAAAAGTGTAGTATGGCCTCCTGGCTATGGGAATTTACAATGAATAAAAAATTTAATTTTATATTAGCATTTTTATTAGCTATGCTTTTATTTTTAGGAACAGCTTCAGCAGTTAGTGAAGTCTGTTGTGAAAAAACAAATAATGGTGCATGGTGTATTCAAACCTCGGCAGATAAATGTGATACTTCTGTTGATGATTTAACAAACAGGGAATTGCGTGTTGTTCCGTCTTCGTGTGATGCAACAAGTTATTGTAAGTCTGGTGTTTGTTATGACCCACAACAGGGGATTTGCATGGAAAACACTCCACAAAGGGTTTGCCAGGAAGCAAACGGTGTTTGGAGAGAGGGGGAATTAGACGAACTTCCACAATGCCAATTAGGATGTTGTGGTATCGGAGACCAGGCTGCATTTGTAACACAAACTAGATGTAAATTTTTATCAAACATATATGGATTAGAAACAAACTTTAGAACTGATTTTGCAAATGAATTTGCATGTATAGCATCAGCAACTTCAGATGTTAAAGGTGCGTGTGTTTATGAAGAGGATTATGTAAGAACTTGTTCTTTTGAAACTCAAAAAGAATGTAATACAAGAGCTAGTGTTAATGCAACAGAATTTTATCCTAATAAACTTTGTAGTTCAGAGGACCTTGGAACAAATTGCGGACCTACTCAAAAAACAACCTGTATTCAGGAAAAAGATGAGGTTTATTTTTTAGATAGTTGTGGGAATCTTGCAAATATTTATGATGCTAATAAAATAAACAACAAGCCTTACTGGGATGATGTTTCAATAAAAGCAGAAAGTTGTAATGCAAATGGAAATAATGCAGGAAGCAAAACCTGTGGAAATTGTGATTATTATCTTGGAAGTACTTGCGGGAATTATAAAAGAGGGGTTGATAATAATCAGCCAACTTATGGTGATAATATTTGTAAAGATTTAAGTTGCGAGTATGATGGGAAAACTTATTTGCATGGTGAAACTTGGTGTGCTGATATTCAGGGATTAGATAAGGGGCTTCCTGGTTCAAGGGCGTTTAGGCTAGTTTGTTATAATGGAGATGTTACTGTTGAGCCGTGTGCAGAGTTTAGGCAGGAAACTTGTGTTCAGGCAGACATTGACGGATTTAGAACAGCTGCATGTAGAGTAAATCGGTGGCAGGATTGTGCAGCACAAGACGAGCAAGAAAATTGTGAAAATTCTGAAAGAAGAGATTGTAAGTGGGCCGAGGGGTTAATGTATCCAGTAGGTGGAAGTTATGTTTCTGGTGAAGGGAGTTGTGTCCCAATTAATCCTCCTGGATTTGATTTCTGGAGTTCAGAAACTCAAGCACAAGATATTTGTAATCAACTAAGTTTTGAATGTATAGTTACTTATGAAAAAGGATTAACTGGAGATAAAGAGTGTGTGGAAAATTGTGAGTGCATTGAAAAATCATGGCAAAAACAAGTCTCTGAATTTTGCTCAAGCCTTGGAGATTGTGGAGTTAAAACTAATTTTATAGGTGTTCCTGGATTTAATAATAAATCACAATTTAAAGTTGAGGATGTTGAAGATGAAGAATAGAATTCAAAACAAAAAAGCAGCAATGGCATTGAGTCAGATATTTATTTTACTAACAGGAGATATAAAATGTTAGAAAAATTATTTACTTCAAAAACGAGAATAAAAATAATGGAGTTTTTCTTTTTTATTCAAGAAGAAAGTTATTTGAGGGAAATTTCAAACAAGATAAAGGTTTCTCCTAGCGCTGTAAAAAGAGAGCTCTCTAATCTTGAAAAAGCAGGAATTATAAACAAAGTAGGAAACAAACTATCCCTTAATATAAAAAGCAATATAGTCTCTGAACTAAAAAATATTTTTATTAAAACAGACTATCTGCTATTTCCAATAAAAGAAGCTTTGGATAAAAAAATAAAATATGCTCTTATCTTCGGAAGTTTTGCAAGGGGTGAATATTCTTCAGAAAGCGATATAGACTTACTGGTTATTGGTGAAATAAAATCTCTTGATTTGCATAAAAAGTTAAAAAAAGTAGAAAAGAGAATCCAAAGAGAAATTAATCCTGTTATCTGGAGTATTGATAACTTAAAAAAAGAAAAGAGTAGCGGATTTATAAAAGATATTTTTAAGAAGAAAATAATAATGTTAAAAGGAGATGAAAATGAAGTTCGAAGAATTATTAAATAATAAGAAAATAGAAAAAGTTGAGAAAACTGAATTTGATTCTGCTCTTGCAGAAAAAGATTTAGAATTTGCAGAAAAGGGGCTTGAAACAAAAAATTATGATAGGGTTATGACTATTTCCTATGAAGCTGTTTTAAGAATAGGCAATAGATTAATGAATTTTTTAGGATATAGGGCAATTGGGAAAGAGCATCACAAAAATACCTTTTTATTTCTAATGGAAATTAAGAAATTAAACAAAGACCTTGTGGCTTACTTTGACTCAATAAGAAAAAAGAGAAATGATTTTATTTATAGAGATGTTGAAGCAATTTCACAAAAAGAGGCTGAAGAAATAATTAAGATAGCGAAGAAATTTGTTCAAGAAATTAGAACATTTGTTCAAGAAATTAGAACAGGAGATGAAAATGAATAAAAAGGCAGCAATGGCATTAAGTCAAATATTTATTTTACTAATTAGTATAATCGCAATTGGTTGGATAATTGGAAGTGAGGTTGGAGTTGTGAGTGGGGATCTGACAACAAGTTCTATGCCTGTTTCTCCGGGGGGTGGGGCTAGTGCTTCAACAAGTGGAACATGGAAACTTCTGGTTACTGATGCAAATAAAGGTGCTGTTAATACGTGGTCTACTGGCTATGACTATAACACAGGGGATTATCTTGAAGGTACTTATTCTTCTGATGGAAATCCAATATTAACATCTAAGTCTGTGTCTGGCGTCACAACAAACAGTCTTAGTGATAATTTTAATAATCTTGCAGATAAACAATTGATTGCTAAATATGGGACAGGAAGCGGCGCAAGTGCAATTAAAAATTCATTTACAACTGACTTAACTTCTGGGATAGGAGAAACTACTATGTCTGGTATAATAGGCGCAACAACTTTACCAGAAGGATGGGGTTTTGTTAGTAATGAAAATGCTGGTGGTATTCAGACATTAAAACTAGAAAGTCCAGCAGGAGACTTGGTTACAATTAATGGGAAAGCGGGGCAGACCCTTAGCGAAGCCACTACTACTCAATTTGCCGGAACAGAACACGGAATGGTAGGAAAAGCATGGGAAGCAGTATTTGGAAAATATACTACTGGTGGTTGGGAATATTCAACTGCTGGAATTATCCAGGGTGCTGTCTGGGCAGCAAGTGTTTATGGAGGAGTAAAAATGCTTGGAAGTATGTTCGGATTTGAAGATGTTCAGGTAAATGCTGCTGCAATGAGTTTGTCTTATGGTGTTTTTGCTGGAAAAACAATGTATTCATTAATTGGAAAAGGTGGAATGTGGGAAAATGGGTTGGCAAAACTTGCAGATGGAAAATTGAAATTTTTACAAGCAAAGCCTGCCTCAATTGGTGTTGGATTGATTGTAGCTGCTGTTGTTTTCTATTTAACTTACAAAGATGTTGAACAAGAAAAAATTATATTTACATGTGACCCGTGGGATGCTCCAACTGGAGGAAAAGATTGTGAAAAGTGCAATGATTTATCTGGAGGAATTCCTTGTTCTGAATACATGTGTAAAAGCTTGGGTCAATCTTGTGAATTACTTAATGGTGAGGGAGAAGGAGAAGATTCTTTCTGTGCTTGGGTAAATCAGAAAGATGTTAGTTTCCCAATTATAACTCCGTGGGAAAATGCACTTTTAGAAGGATATGTCTATACTCCTGACGGAGCAAGAAGTCCACCAGATAGAGGATTTATTGTATTTAAAGAAGGAACTAAAAACGGGAAAGGGTGTGTCCAGGCATTTGAACCTTTGACTTTTGGAATAACAACAAACGAGCCTGCAAAATGTAAAATTGATTACACAAGAAAACAAGGATTTGATGATATGAATTTCTGGTTTGGCGGAAACTCATTATTTGCATATAATCACACGCAGCTTATGGCTTTACCTGGTCCAAATTCAGGAAATGGTTCGAGTCCTGTTTTGCAGAACAATGGAAATTATGAACTTTATGTTCGATGCATGGATGCAAACGGAAATATGAATACTGCAAATGTTGTTTTCAAGTTTTGCGTCGATGCTGGACCTGACTTAACTCCACCAATAACACTTGGAACCAACTTAATTAATGGAATGCCAATAAGTTATAATCAAACTTCTGTTGATTTAGAACTTTATACAAATGAGCCTGCAGATTGCAAATGGTCAAGAAAAGACCAAAGCTACGAAGATATGCCTTATGATATGTCGTGCACAAATAAAATAAACCAGATAAATGCTCGCCTTGTTTATACTTGTGAAGCCACGCTAGATAGTTTAAAGGATAAAACAGAAAATGGATTTTATTTTAGATGTAAAGATCAACCCGGGAAAGCAGAAGGAGAAAGAAATACTCAACAGCAAAGTTACAAATTTAGTTTAATAGGAACACGGCCACTTTATATTGACGATGTTTCTCCAAATAATGAAATTATAAAAGATTCTACAAGTCCGGTAAAGGTTACATTGGAAGTTAAAACTACTGAGGGATATGACGAGGGCATAGCAACTTGTCAGTACAGTAACAGTGGAAATGTTGGAAGCTATATTGACTTTTATGACACTCTAAGTTATCAACATTCACAAGATTTATACTTAGACGAGGGCAGTTATACTTATTATATTAAGTGTTTTGACCTTGGAGGAAACACAGATACAGAAACAATAAGCTTTACAACTGACTCAGACTCGGCTCCTCCGGTTGTGGTTCGTGTATACAAGGATGAAAGTTATTTAAAAATAATTACAGATGAAAATGCAACTTGTGTTTATGATAATGTTGATTGTAGTTATTTATTTGACGACGGGACATTAATGAATAGCGAAGGAAGCGGAACAGTCCATTATATTGATTGGAGCTCTGAATCAAGTTTATTTATTAAATGTGAAGATTATTATGGTAATCAGCCGAAAAGCAGTGGAACAAATGTTGACGAAAGATGTAGTATTGTTGTTCAGCCATTTGAGGTTTAACACAAAAATGCTTGATACGAGGAGGATGTTTGAAATATGAAAAGAGGTCAGTTTAATTTATCTTTTGGAATGATTTTTTCTATAATTTTAATTATAGTTTTTCTTGGGTTTGCATTTTATGTAATACCAAAGTTTCTCGGTATACAGGATAATGTAAAAATTGGACAGTTTATAGACGACTTTAGAAGCGAGGTTGGTAAAACATGGCAAGGGGATATGTCGTCAAGGGAAGTAAGTTTTTTCCTTCCAAAAAACATTGAAGCTATTTGTTTTGTAGATATTAATTCAAATCCCCAAGGACAAGATAAGGATTTAATGCGGGATTTCAAAACAGTTTATAATGAAAATGAAAATATGTTTTTTTATCCAGTTGGCTCTGGCAAAGGAAATGATGCACTTATAATTGAACATTTGAATTTGCCATTAATAATCGCACAAAATAATCCTTTTTGCATTACAAATAACAAAGGCACAATTAAATTTACCTTAACAAAGGGATTCAAAGACACTCTCGTGTGTATTGGGGATAAATGCACAACCTCAGAAAACCAAGTCCCCATAACAACAAATTCTAATCAACAAATTTGCAAAAGTGCAGAAGATGGTGAACTTTGTAATGCATTAGATTTTACTTATCAGGAGGGATATGAATTAAATTGCTGTAATGAATTTAATTTATGTTGTTAAGATGGTAAGTAAAAGATATAAAAAAATTTACATTATCCTACTAATTGTTTTTTTAGCCTTACCGCTAATAGAATCCACAACTATTTCAAAATACGAATTTAAAAATTTTCTAAGAGAAGAATTAAAAAACTATTTTGAGGGTCAAAATAGTATATTAGAAAAAGAGGAAATGCGACAAGGTCTTAATTTTTATTTTTCCTTAAATGAAAATGATTTAGAAATTAATCTTTTAACTAATGAAATTTCTCCAAAAATAGAAGATTTTTTTAAACAGGATTCTGCCCCTATAAATTCAAATCAAGTAGAAAACTTTAATTGCGATATTGAGTTAACAGCAACTGAATCCTGGGAAACTGAATCCATAGCACAAGAAGATGGGTGGGAAATAACTTGTTGCAATGGTTGTATACCCATTATGCTTGCTCCTTGTGGATGTGCTGGAAAGCAAAAAATTTGTGTAGGGGAAAAACCTCAAAATAAAAATGCTGCAGATGAAAAATGCGAAGAAATTCTCGGGCATAATTACTACATGAAAAGAATTGGACTCTATAGCTCTTATGAATCAACCATGAAAAAAAATAAAGGAAAATGCCAAATTGAAAACAATGTAAGGCAAACTAATTCGGAAACAAGGGAAGTAAATAAGATAATTTCCGAGACCATCTCTACTAAAGATAATTTAAAGAGAGTGTCTAATTTGTATTTAGATATGAGTGAAAATCAGGGGCAAATATCTAATTTTACAGCAAAATTAAACTGTGATAATTCCAATGTTAATGTTTTTATTGATAGGGGAATTTTGTTTGCACAGGTTATATAATGAAACAGCGAGGGCAAATGGAGTTTTCTTTTGCTTGGTTATTTGCAATAATAGTTGGAATTGTTATATTGGGGATTGCTATTTACGCAGCAGTGAAAATAATAGGTGTCGGAGATCAGGAGGTTAGTGCAAAAACAAGCAAGCAAATTGAAGTATTGCTTAATCCCCTAGAAATGGGATTTGAGGGCGACAAGGTAAATAGTTTTTCACTTCCAGTAGAAAGTAGAATTTATATTGGGTGCGATGAAGAAGATAATTTTGGACATCAGATAATTCGCGTATCGCAAACAAGTTTTAATAAATGGGTTGAAACAGATTTGGATGTTAAATTTGAAAATAAATTTATTGCTGCTGGGAACTATGAAGAGGGAAAAGAGTTTTATTTATTCTCAAAACCTTTTAATTTTCCATTTAAGGTCGCTGATATAGTTTATTTGCTAAGTTCAAAAAGCAAATATTGTTTTCTCTCTCCTAATGAAGATGTGAAAGAATATCTTGATTTTTTAAATAAACCAAGTTTAAGATATGGAAATTGCTCAAATGAAGATGGCTTTACAAATATTTGTTTTGAAAACTCTGGAAAATGTGATGTGTTGGTAAATTATGCTCAAGGTGTTGTTTCTAAAAATAATACAAACCTGTATTTTAATGATGATGCTCTTATGTTTGCTGCGATTTATTCTTCTCCAAAAAAATACGAATGCTTAGTAAAAAGATTAATGAAAAAAACAGCGATACTTTCTGAATTATATATTGAAAAGGGCGCGTTTGTTACAAGAGAGGGGTGTAATTCAGAGCTTCTTGTTTTGGATAGTGGCTTTAGTTCTGGTGCTAAATTAAAAGACTTAAAAACCGCAGCAGAATCTCTTGTTAATCTTGGAAGTTCAAGAAATATTCTTAGTGTTGCACTAATAAGCGAGGAAATAAATAAAAAATCAGAGTCTGCTCTGTGTAAACTATGGTAAGAGGGCAGATGAAAATTCAACAGACAGCAATAATGCTAATAGCAATAACTATGTTTTTTGTTTTAGTTGGATTATTTTTATTAAGCTTCAATGTATACAAAATAAAAGAGGGTGCGACAAATCAACAAGAAGAAAATGCTATTACACTCGCAAGTAAAATTTCTAATTCTCCAGAATTTGCATGTGGTCGAGCATTTGATGAAATAAAATTAAATTGCATTGACCTTGACAAAGTTATGGTTTTAAAAGAAAATATTAACAAATATTCAACATATTGGGATATTGCTGGAATAACAATTATAAGGATTTTCCCTGTTTTTTCAGAAAGCAGATGTAATTTAGCGACTTATCCAAATTGTGGGATATTAGAAGTTTATAATTCTGGTAAAACCCAGGGTGCTGATTATTCAAGTTTTGTAACACTCTGTAGAAAAGAAGAAATTGCAGGAGAAACAATAAATAAATGTGAATTAGGAAAAATATTAGTTTATCCTAAAAATTTAAATGAGTAAGAAAAGAGGACAGGAAGAAATGGTAGGGTTTGCAATAATTATAGTTTTGGTTGCAGTTGTTTTGCTTGTTTTTTTAGGAATTAGCCTAAATAAGAAAACTTCTAATGAGGTTGAAAGCTTTGAGATACAGAATTTTCTTAGTGCAAGCCTATACTATACCACTTCTTGTGAAACAAATCTCGAATTCCTTTCACTGCAAGAGCTAATCTTTTATTGTGATGACAGGCGAACTTGCTTAAAGGGGGAAGCCCCGTGCGAAATGCTTGAAGATATTTATGTAAGCATGATAGGAGAGGCTTGGCCAATTGAAAATCGTCCGATAAAAGGATATTCTTTTAATATTACAAAAGAGGGCTCTGCTGTTATTCCGGTAATTTCAGAAGGAAACAGGACTGGCTCTGTTAAGGCGAGTAGAGTTGGATTTAGACAGGGAAGCCAGGATTTTGATATTGTATTTAGTGCTTATTACTAGGCTTTGATGTTGTGCTTGGTGCCTATTCTTGGCTTGTGGCATTGTATTTAGTGCTTATTATTAGATTTTGATATTAATTATGATTTTATCAACAGAGATAACTGGCCTATGGCGAATTCTTTTTTTTGTTTTTTCTTCAATAAATTCAATAAAGCCAAATCTCTCAAGAAGCTTTAGGTCTGTATAGGTTGACTTAAAAGTCCTATTTAATTTTTTAGCTAGATTGTAAATTGAGGTTGGCTTTTCGGTTTTTAAAACATGCAAAATTCTTGCTTTTTCATTACTTAAAATGTTTCTTAATGCAGCTATTCCTGCAAAATCATAATTATCTTTTGGGGTTGGCTCTGATTTTTTAAAAACATTAAAACTTCCTCCTGATTCTATAATGGTTATTTCTCTTGTTTTTGTCTTCACCATTGTTGTTTTAAGAAAAAAGAGTATATATATCTTTCTGTGACATATATACAAGGAGGCGAAATCTACCTATTCTTTTGTGGTGTAACTATTATTATGTGCTACCACAAGCTTTATAAATGAAACCTCTAAAAAGAGTGTTTTATAGAGGAAAACCGCAAATATATATGACAAGCTTTTTAAAGCAACTCTTCATATTAAAATTACACTCGAGAGTGTTCTATGGGGAATAGACCTATAGGACCCATCTTGATAAAACAGAATTCCCTATGTCTGTGGAATTAAGATGACCAGTTGTCCTAGACAGCTCTAGAAATAGAGTTGAAAGGAGGTTTAAAAAACAAAACAATGATAAGCTTGAAAAAAATTTCAGCAATTGCTGCTAGTACTTTATTAGCAGGAATGACTATGGGCTTGGCGGCTGCAGCTAGTGCATCTACTACATTTGTAGATGGTGGATCAGCTAATGTTGCTATGGTTTATGGTGCAAACGCTCTTAACGGAGACCAAGTTGCTGCTGGAAATATAAAAGAAAAATTAACTACATATGTTAGTTCAAGCGCAGGTACAACAGTTAGTGGTGGTGATTCTTATTTACTTGAAAAAACAAGTACTAAGTTTAACCTTGGTGACTATGCTGGTGATGTTGTTTCGGTAAAAGTTACTGATGATAATTTACCAACTCTTTTAGCAGATGGTAAATATACAGACAATGACAATGATGAATTTGATTATAGTCAAACTATAAATCTTGAAAATTCAACATTGAGAGTAGCTATGTTCGAAGACAATGATTACAAGGCAGACGAACCAACTGTTGGTATAGCTATAGCAAACGGAGCTTCGGTACTTAACTATACTATTGATTTTACCGATGACCCTTTATGGGCAGATTTGGCTACAACCGATCTTCCATTAATGGGCAAGTCTTACTATGTTCTTGATAATTCAAGCACAGTAGGAACAAGTTTAACTCTATTGGATTCTGCATCTGAGTCAACTCTAGCAGAAGGAGATACAAAAACTGTAAACGGAAAAGAAGTTTCAGTTAATTTTATCTCTTCAGCAGAAGTTATTCTTGATATTGACGGTGAGTCTACAAATAGTCTTGCTGAAGGTCAAACTCAGAAGTTAAACGATGGTTCATATGTTGGTATTAAAGATATCCTATATAGCTCAAAAGATACTGGAATCTCAAAAGTAGAATTTAGCATTGGAGCTGGTAAGTTAACTCTTACTAGTGGTTCTGATGTTGAACTTAATGATGACACAATCTCTGACTTAACTGCTTATATTAGTGCTGACGCAACACATCTTACTGGAATAACATTACAATGGACTGCTGATGATGATTTATTTATCACAGAAGACTCATCTATTGAAATGCCTGGATTTGGTGCTGTTAAGCTTGCTTTTGGAGGATTAGATTATCCTACAACAGAGGCAATAAAAGTAGAAGCAGATGGAGACAACGCTATAATATTGAGTAATTTTCCATTGAAGGATTCAACTGAAGACTTAGATATTCTGTACTTTAATGGTACTAACTACACCTTAGTTGGAAAAGATGCTGATAACCTATTGGCAACTTCAGGAAATACAACTCTTTACTTTGATGGAGATACAGATGATGGTTTTGTTGTGTCATGGAATGATACACAAGACTCTGAATCATATCTTATGAGAATTAATAACTTCAAAAACCAATCTGGTAAACAGATGGCAACATTCCAATACAAATCAGCCGGAACATGGTCTGATGTTAAAGTGGATGCTGACCCAACTGATACTGTTACTTTAGGAAATGTTGAATTTGACATTTATAGTATTGATAAAGATACTAAAATGGTTACTATTAATACTTCAACTACTGGAGTAGGATTCAATAGAATTTATTCTAAGGGTGGTATGGAGGTAACTCTACCATACACTACTGCTACAGTTAACATGACTACTAATACAATTGGAACTTGCGTTGACTCAAACGCCACTACAGCTATTGCGGCTGCATCTTTAGGTCAATTGATTGGAACTCTTACGTTCATCAACAATACAGATGGTGCAACTCTTGATTGTCTATATCATCCTGCTACATATGTTCTTAACTTGAATGAACAAGATAAGAATAATAATTTAGATGGAGGAAATAACATCCAAATCACATTAGGTGACGATACTAATGATGAGGCTAGTGTTACTGCAGTTGATATGGGTGCTGGAGAAGGAACTTCTACACAAATAGGAGATAGTAAAATTTACAGAAATTTTGCTTACTCTGAATTAGCTACAGAAGCTATGTGGGATAAGACCCAAGACCAATACTCAGTCGAGTTAACATACCATGGAGAAGAAGTTACTGCTAAGGTTTATGTAACCTCTGCAAGTGCTACAGTTTCTACTGGTGCTGCTGACATAATGATAGTTACAGATGGAGAAGTTAGTTCTGTAAGCGCAAAACAACTTGTAGTTGTAGGTGGTAGCTGTATTAATTCAGTTGCTGCTCAACTTGTAGGTGGTGCTTACTGTGGTGACTCTTTCGCAGATGCTACTGGCGTTGGATCAGGAGAATTCTTGATCAAAGGATATGCTAGTGGAATTAACGGAAGGTTTGCTCTTCTTGTTGCTGGTTACGAAGTGGCTGATACAACAGCTGCTGCTACATACTTGATCGAAAATATCGGTACAATGGATGTAAGTAAGGCATACAAGGGAACTACTGTTACTTCAGCTGTTACAGAAGTAACTAGCGCATAAGTTCGATAAGTAATTTAATTTATTTTTTTTATTTTTCTTTTTTTTTAACTGACTGGCGAGAGCTTTAGTTAATAGATATTGTTAAGTTAATTGGGCATTTTCAATAGGAAGATTTTTATGGCACGGGAAACAACACGTATACTTCTGTTTGAAAGTATCCTCGCTTAACTACTTCTGAATTCTTACAATGTGGACAAACCATCTCTATGTTCTGTACCATAAAATATGGTATAAACTATTGAATTTAGATACCATAAAAATTAGCATGAAAACCTTTTTATATGTTAGAAAAGTATGTTTTTTATGAAAGGTTTAGTTGAAAGCAAGGGAAACTTAGCAAAAAAGAAAAAAAGAAACCAGATAATAGTTGCAATTATCCTACTTGGATTAATGTTTATTAGCGTCGCTGGATACTCTTTTCAATCAAGAGGAAGCGATAACAGTAATACGCAAATAATTTATAAAAACCAGGCATTTATTCAACAAAATGGATTTTGGTTAACTGAGTTTCAAGGGAATGTATTTTCATTTTTAACTGACCCACGAGAATTTTTAGAAATAAGCAATTCTCTAAATAATCTTGCAAGTTATCAGGACCAGGTTATTTATCTAAATTCTATGGATTACTCTTCTACTGGTGAAATATATAGAAACATAATACCGTTTGTTTTACGGTGGCAAGAAGCCTGTGTTGAAAATGCGACAGACTTAAGCTGTGACGAATCTCTACCAAGTAAAAATTGTGATGACGACATAATAATTATTTTAAAGCTATCTGACGTGGAGTCAGTAAAACAAGACAATAAATGTTTAATTGTCGAAGGGAAACGAGAAAATCTTATTGCTTTAACTGATTCTGCAATAGCAAAAATTATTGGAATTTAATAAGATTTAAAAACATAATTAACTAGACAATAAGATGCCAAATAAAAAATCTTCCAAGAAAAAAACTAAAAAAGTTTCTGAAATTATAGAAATAAAAGACAAGAACGGAAAGGAAAAAGAAGTTAAGCTCAAGGGAAAAATTAAGGAACCATTGGTAAAAAAGGGGCAGATAAAAGAAGAAAACAAAACCCTTAGAAATGTTCTTCTAACTCTTGGAGTTGTGATTGTTCTTTTCTTGCTTGGATTTTTCCTTATACTTAATATTTCAAATAATGCTGCAACTTTTACTTATCGAGGATTAAAGTTTCAGGTTGTAAATGAAATTGCCCCTTATCGTACTGAATTAATTACAAATAATGGAACTTCAGAGAAACAATATAATTTTTTTATTAGAAATGATCCACGAGCACTAGAAGAAAAAGTTCCTTTTGATGGAACCCTGGAAATGTATAAATTCACTGCTATAAATTATGAACAAGAATTTAACTGCAATGGAAAGGGTGTTATTGGGTTGGCAGAATTATCAACTGTCTATCAAATAGTTGGCTCTGAGGTTGTTCTAGATAAAAACTCAACTTGCGATCCTGAAAACAAATATCAATATCTTGAAATAAAGTCTGGGAAAGAGACAAAAATCACACAGGAAAGTCCTTCTTGCTATACAATGTATGTAAAGGACTGTGAAATACTCCAAGCTCAAGAAAGATTAGTTGTTGAAACCTTTATCTGGATTAATGAGAACAGAAAATGAATTATCAATTGATTCTGGCTTTACTTTTTACAATTCTGCCTATAACTGAATTAAGAGTTGGCATGCCTCTTGCTGTTGAATATGCAATTAGCAACAATGTTTCTTTGATTCCTATCTTCTTATTAGTCATATTTGTAAATATCTTGTTAATCTTTTTCTTGTTTTGGTTTTTAGATAATTTACATAAAGGATTTATGAACTTTCGCTTATATAATAAATTTTTTAACTTTTATTTAAAAAAGATTCAAAAGAAGACAGATAAGTTTGAAAAACAATATACATCTCTTGGAATTATTGCGCTAATGTTATTTGTTGCCATTCCCCTCCCTGGAACTGGTGCGTGGACTGGCTGTATCCTTGCGTGGGTTTTAGGATTAGAAAGAAAGAAGAGTATTATTGCGATTTCAGCTGGTGTTTTAATTGCCGGACTAATTGTGTTTCTTGTTTCTCTTGGGGCATTTAGTCTCTTTTAGTGAGTTTTTTATTCTAACATAATCAGAATAAAATGGGATTTCTTTTATTTTAAAAAGATATACCTCATAAAACCAGATTAAAACAACAATTACAATACTTAGAATATACCATGTTAATTGATGCACTAAAAAGAATGCTTTACTAAAATAAATTGCAATTATTCCTAGGATAAATATTCTAAATATGTTTATTAAGAAAAATAAAGAGAATGAAAATGCAATTCCTCTAAGGTGTTTTTTTGTTTTTGGAACAGAGAGGTTAAGAATAAGCAAAAGATAATAAGCAGAACCAGCAACGCATGCGTTAATTAATTCTATTGATACTCCCTTAACTAAAATAAAATTATTTATTAACTCTGCTTTAAAAAAGACATCAAAAATAAAGAATACAGAAAAAACAGTAAGCGGCTTGAATATTGAATAAATTAAAAACAGGTTTCCTATTCCAAATAAAATAATTAAAAAGTATCTTAATGCAACATTGGAAACTAATTTATAATCCATAAATTACTAATTCAAAAGAACTTTAAATAATTTTAGCTTCTTGCAACTCTAATTGCAACTATAATTATTACTATAACAAGAACTAAGTTTAATAATCCTATTAACCACAAGTACCAGTTTTCTCCGAAAACTTTACTTAATGCAGATTCTGATTTTGTTATTGATACTTGAACTGGTTGAGTTAAGATTGTATCTGAGCCTTGTATAACTTTTATATTGAAATTTTGATCTCCGTCAACATCATCCTTAACATCAAATGTTATTGTTATCTCAGTGCTATCTCCCTTGCTAAGTGTTGCTATTGGATTGCTAATACTTGCTGAGTTTGCCCAACTTGAATAATCTTCAGCACTTATAACATAAACTGCATTAGAATTTCCTGAGTTTGTAATTGTAACTGCAACTTCTAAAGGCTGTCCTGCTTCTCCGCCTGAAACCAATCTTGGACTAGCTATAACATTTGAAGTGCTTCCACATCCAGTAACCTGTAATACCTCGACAAATTGCGCTTCATCGTCTTCAGAATTTTGATAAATATCTTTATCTGAAAGGTCATTGTCATCGTAAACAATTAATTCAATTCCGTAAGCTTTTTCTTCAGCGCCCTCTGGGATAGTAAGTGAAATTGAAAAGGTTTCTTTATCTAGCGCATCAATTCCGCTATTAAACTCAATAACTTCATCTATGCCTAATGCCTTATTGTAAACTACCACAAAAACTTCATCGTCATCCATGTCTTCATCTCCAATGTTCCAGACATTTGCTGATAATTCAAATTGCTGCCCACATGTAAGTTCTTCTGGGAATTCAATATTGCTAATAATTACAAATTGCTCATCAGTTCTTATTTCAATATTCTCTAAATCTGAGCTACATGAGTCTGTATTGTCAACTGCATCTGGAGCATCTCTATCATCTATCTCTCCAACTGCTTTTACAAAAAGTTTATAGCCTGTGTTTCCTGTTTTAAGATTATCTGCGTCTACCTGGAAACTCAAAGTTATTGAAGTGTCATCTCCACTATCAAGGTCAAATTTATCATCACTTATGTCCATATCGTCTTCATCCATAACACATTTTTCTGAAGATTCGTCATATAAACAAGCAGTAATTTCTATATTTTGAACATCCCAGTCTCCATTATTTTCTATATCTACGTCAACCTCAACTTCATCAAGAGGATACCAGTAGCTCTCGTCATCGCCAAATCCGTCAACAGTGTTTACTGAGTCAATAACAACATCTAGAGCTGCATTGTTTGGGATTGATTTACAAAATTCTAAGTTTTCTAGTTCTATTGAAACTGTATCTGAAAAAGATATTGATGAATTTGATGAATTCAATGCAAGCGTA
>FLOH01001247.1_pt1 | contig 40826 bp, 25 predicted proteins | sample 756751 | NCBI WGS metagenome assembly FLOH01 (sample SAMEA4026879, study PRJEB14308) | marine metagenome | biome: coastal water; material: water | depth 74 m
TTTACCTGTTTTTCATCTCTCGCTTTAACGCTTTTTTAAATGCTTTTTGTTCTTTTGAATTTAACCCTTCACTCGATTTTAATCCCGTTAAAAGCGATTTCCAGAAGAAATTGAAATATCCCTTTTCGTCATCCCTTTTATTCCAGATATATCCTGGTCGATGAATCCCAAAGTATCCGGGATTGTCCTGAGGTACTGCGAGGTTCACTAAAATCTGCATAAGGCTGGTGCCTGTCTTGTTCCAGAAGTCCGGTTTCTCTTTCAGCAACTCCACTTGAAGGTTCTGATAATAAAGATCCAGTAGGCCCGTAGCATAGATACCATTTCCTCTCATCCAATGGATGTTTACACTATCCACCACCCCACCTTTGATTCGAACCGGTGCTACCTTTGATACCATCGGATTAAAGATAGTCATATCCACTCTGCCGGCTTTTCCCTGAAAGTAGAAGGTGTCAGCCGGGGAGTTAAGGGGAAACCTGAACTCTCCCTCAACCTTTGCTTTTCCCATCAGGTAGGTAGAGGCGATAGCAATCAGCTCGGTACCCTGAGAAATCAGAAGCGAGTCAGTGGTTAAATTCCGGACCATCCCTTCCATCCGGTCAAAAAAGATCATACCGGGTTCGTTCCCGGTCTGCTCCCGGTAAGTCACTTTCCCGTTGGTTAGCGACACCGTATCAATTATCAGCGAAAAAGGTATTTTCTGAATGGCTTGCTGAATCATGGGTGGTCGCTTCCAGGTTGGAAACTTCACACGTTTATCCCGGTAATCATTCAGGGTTAACCCGTCAACGAAAACCAATCCGGCGACGATTTTCCGCTCCTCCAATAAAGTTTTGAAATCCAGTCTTTCCATCTCAATCTTTCCGGTACTTACCTCCATCCTGTCGGTCTGATATCCCAACTTGCGGGAGTATAAGGAATCAGAGTAGTTGGGCATCAGGGTAAAAGAATCAATTGCCAGGAATGAGTTGGCTGTTGAGAGGTGCAATCCTCCAATTGACAGAGTATTCATACTGTCTTTGGTGACCATCGAGTACCCTCCCGTTCGAAGGTCAATATCCTCACAGAAAAAAAGCGAAGATGTCTGTTTTTTCGATTGAGTTGAATCGTAATTAAATCCTGTGATGGTGGTGTTGATCTGGTCGAGATCCATCCTGGTTGCACTGTCGTTTTCCCCTTTGATATAATGAAAAATTCCATTGGTAAGTTTCACCTTTCCAATGACCATCGACCTGAAAGGGGTTTTCAATTCCGGATGACCGGATATCTCTTTTTTCCTGGAATTCTTCCTGGTTACATGATCCGGAAGACTGTTAAGTGTAATCTCAGGATCTGAAATTTGGATCTCTTCAATGCGTAGGTCTCTGTTGAAAAGCACTTTCTCCAGGTCAAGCTGACGGATCATAAACGAACGGAGGGAAAGTTCAATGGTGAGCGGTTTCTGTTTCCCGTTGGTTATAGGTTTCATGGGAACAATATGAAGATCGCTGATGGATAGATTTGGGGGATAAGAGTCTGACAGAAACCTGGAGAATTTGATCGTATGCATACTGTCTAAGATGATCGGGTAGGCAGTATCAGGTTTCAGCGAGAGCATGTCATACTTAAAAATCTTGATTCCTTGTTTCCAGTCCGTCAGGTCAAATAGAAATTTCGAGAGTTGAAAACCAAAATTTCTCACCAACAACGAGCCCCTTCCTTTTTGATCCTCTTCCACCAGGTCAAACCATCCTCTGTCAATCCGGATGTTCCCGATCTCAATCTTTTGAACCGCTTCATCAGCATCTGAAAAGGGTTCATTGAGAGAACTCTCCTTCTTTCTTTTAACGGACCTGATAATTATTTCTGGCTCCAACAACCTGATGTCGCCGGCAGAAAACCACTTTTCGTTTATCCATTTCATGTGATCAAAGCCATGCACCTGCAGAGCACTGAATTGCGCAACCAATGTTGACGGAGAGGACATCCCCGGATGCATCCTGCTGGTTGTAACCATATTAAATTCAGTAACGTCCAACTCTTGCGAGAGAGAATTTACAAACAGCTCCTTCAACCTGATACGGTGAAGAGAGTCGGGGGATAGATAGTTGAAATCCCTCAGGGCCAGGTCTATTTCGAGCCTGTTCAGAAACTCTTTCCTGTCGTGGTGGGTAAGGGTATCCATCATGAAGCCTGTCAGGGTCAGATCCACCAATCCGGAGATCCGATTCTCATTCAGCCCATGTTTGTCATCTTTGAAACTGATCATGGCATTTGAAATCTCAATCGTTCCGGCCTGAATAGAGATCATGTATGGGATAATAACGCTGCGCACAAGATCAAGCTTGTGGAGAAAAGATTTTTTTTGAATCGCAGTATCCTGTGGTATCTTCTTATCCCTGTACTGAATGATCGTCATATCGGGCTCAAAAACAGCCAGGCGGCTAAACTCCAGGTTCCGGCTATTGAACATCCTGAGCAGATTGATTTGTTCAAGTTTCACCTGTGGAAACAACATCCTGTACAGGGTGTTACTCTTATAACGCATTGTTGAATCCACTATGGTAGATGGAAACAGCCTGGTATTGTATACATCGATGAGTGATCGGCGGGTACTGATAATCACCTTTTGTGCGTTTAGATCATGCAATTTATCCTGGAGTGCCAGGGTAAAGCCGTTGATATCCAGTTCAATATCTTTTGAATAGAGGATTTTGGTCGTGTCAAGGTGTGCGAGCGAATCGAGATGGAAGCCTTGCAACTGCAGAGTAGCCCTCTCAACCTGAAGTTCCGGTCTCGGTTCCGTTACCCTGGGGTAGAACTGAAAAGAGGCATTACTTAATAAAAAGGTGTCGATAGTAATATTCTTCAGTTTGTCCTGGATAATCGTATACAGGTTGGCAATTGTAACCTTAGTTTTGTACTTCTTCACCACAGGATCCGTCGGTTTATGAAGGAACATCCTGACATCAAGGTTATTAATACTGATCGTGCCGATTGAAATCTTCTGTTCCAGCATAGCTTTGTACAAATCAATTCCGTCAATTGAAAACTCCGGGAGATAGACCTGATAAAAATTACCGGTTTTAGCAGTTGCAAGTTTACTGTCAAGAAAATTTGGGGTAAGTGTGAGTCCTTTCCCAAATAGGCGATATCCCGACAGGGAAAAGCCAACTTCATCAGCAGCAAGAAAATAGAGGCTGTCGGAGAGTGAATATTTGAAATTCTTGATTCTCAGCTCCACGTCTTTGGAATAAAATATCCTTTCCTCTTTAAAATCATCAGCATTTAGGTCGAAATCGCGCAAAACAACTGAATAAAGCCAGTCCATTTCACTGATTTTTCCCGATTTCATGGTCTGTTTTCCGGTAAAAGCTCCATCATTCACCAGAATCGAGTCAATCTTCACTTTTATGAAAATAGAAGATAAAACAGGATAGATATCCTCGTAGATATGTTTGAACCGTCCCCTTTTCTCTTTTATGGAATCGGGGAAAGCAATGAACTCAATGGTTGGGTTGTTTAGTTCAATCATCCGGAGATGGATTGTCCTTTCAAGTAACATCTCCTTGAGGTTCAAATTCTTAATGGTCAGCTGTTCGTAAACCACAGAATAGAGAGTACCCTTTGCCCTCCTTTCTTCTTTAAGTTCTTCATATCTCTCTTTATTGGGGATCAGACGAAAGTCGGTTATGACTGTTTTCCCTGAAAAAAGATTAAACTGGAAGTGGCCAAAGTCGATTTCGTAAACACCGTTACTGGCTTGTTGCATCTTTGCCTGAAGGAATGTTTTGATGAAGCTCTCTCCAAAATAGTTCATCGCAGCGAAAGCGCCCAGGAAAACTACAGAGGCAATAATCAGTATCCACATCAAGACCTTGAGAATGTGCCGGTAAAATTTTGGTTTAGAGGCTTTAGGTGTCTTTTCAGGCATACAAATGGAGGGTGGTGAATTCATTGTAAAGGTAAAATAATTCCCGGTAATTTTCTAACTTTGCACCCCGAATTGAAGAAGAATCAACTTATTACATTTTACTTATGGAATACAACTTTTCGGAAGTAGAGAAAAAGTGGCAGCGTTACTGGGTGGAGCATTGCACCTTCCGAATTGAACTTGACCATTCAAAACCAAAATTTTATATTCTGGATATGTTTCCTTACCCTTCGGGTGCCGGTCTTCATGTTGGCCATCCTTTGGGGTATATCGCTTCTGATATTTACGCCAGGTTTAAACGGTTGAAGGGGTTTAATGTGCTTCACCCGATGGGCTATGATGCATATGGGCTTCCTGCAGAGCAGTATGCGATCCAAACAGGTACACACCCTGCCGTTACAACCGAGAAAAATATCCTTCGTTACCGGAAGCAGATGGATAAGATCGGGTTCTCATACGACTGGTCACGTGAAGTAAAAACCTGTGATCCTGACTATTACAAGTGGACACAGTGGACATTTATCCAACTTTTCAACCACTGGTATAACCCTGAACTTCAAAAAGCAGAACCCATTGCCAGGTTGGTTGAACGACTAACGGAAACAGGCAATGGTGATGTGACACGGGATCAGTGGAAAAGCTGGAGTGAAAAACAACAACAGGAGCTTCTGATGAACTACAGGTTGGCCTATATTTCAGATGCCATGGTCAACTGGTGCCCTGAACTGGGTACTGTTCTTGCCAACGACGAGATTGCCAACGGATTTTCCGTGAGGGGTAACCATCCCGTGGAACGCAAGCTGATGAAGCAGTGGTTTTTACGGATAACACCTTATGCACAGCGACTGATCGATGGCCTTGATAAAGTGGATTGGTTTGACTCCCTGAAGGAGATTCAGCGAAACTGGATTGGTCGTTCTGAGGGAGCCGACATTTTCTTCCCAATAAAGGATCACAATTATCAACTTGAGATATTCACTACCCGTCCCGATACTATCTTCGGGTCGACATACATGGTGTTGGCTCCGGAACATGAGCTTGTGGAGAAAATTACCACGCCCGAAAGGAAAACAGCCGTTCTGGCCTACACCGAGATGGCGAAAAACCGTTCAGAGCGGGAGCGGATGACCGATGTGAAGAAAATTTCCGGAGAGTTCACCGGAGCCTACTGCCTTAACCCTTTCAATCAGGAACCTATTCCCATCTGGGTAGCTGAATACGTGCTTGCGGGTTACGGAACAGGTGCAATCATGGCTGTTCCCGCTCACGATCAGCGCGATTATGAATTTGCCAAACATTTCGGACTTCCGATTGTTGAAGTAGTTTCAGGTGGCGACATTTCAGAGAGCTCCTATGATGCCAAAGAGGGCATCCTGATTAATTCCGATTTCATCAATGGGATGGAGGTGAAAGCTGCAGTTAGGGAAGTGATCAGACGAATTGAGGAGATGGGAATCGGAAACGGGACAATCAACTTTCGTCTGCGCGATGCGATTTTCAGCCGCCAACGTTACTGGGGGGAGCCTATTCCGATCTATTACAAAGATGGGATTCCGTATCCCCTTCCAATATCGGAACTACCGTTGCCTCTTCCGTTGGTCGATAAATTTCTTCCGACTGAAAGCGGTGAACCTCCTTTGGCCCGCGCCAAAAACTGGACCACAAGTGATGGATATCCTCTTGAAACCACTACCATGCCCGGATTTGCCGGTTCAAGTGGCTATTACCTGCGTTACATGGATCCTGGAAATCATGAGCGCTATTTCTCCAAAGAAGCTGCTGATTACTGGCAAAATGTCGATCTCTATATCGGAGGAGACGAACACGCTACCGGCCATCTGATCTATGCCCGTTTCTGGAATAAATTTCTCTTTGACATCGGGCTTACTGTCAATGAAGAGCCCTTTAAAAAACTGATAAACCAGGGGAAAATCCAGGGAAGAAGTAATCTGGTTTACCGGCTTAGTATTGAAAAACTCGGGGAACACCTTGTTTGGGAAGCCATTAGAGATCGGAAACTTGGTGTAGAATTCATCAAGGAGTTCAGAGATGGGAAAAGGAATTTCGATTTTTATTGCAAGGAGGCAAATTTGATCATTGAGATCAAAACTCAAAAAAATCTGGAAAAAATTGCCGGTTTCTACAAAGAGTTGGATTGGGCTAAAAAATATAAGATACTCTTCATTCCCCTGATGGACCTGAAAGATAACTTTCAGGGGGCAATCTTTCGTATTAAAGAGGCAATAGCAAGCAATCGTGTGGATCTTTCTTTTGAACATGATGCTGCGGATGTTCCTTCGTATTTTGTCTCAAAGAATCATCCATGGAGAGAGGATTTTTCAACCCCGTTGCATGTTGATATCTCAATGGTTGATGACGATATCCTGGATATTGATGCTTTCCGGAAATGGAGGCCCGACCTGGCTGATGCAGAGTTTATTCTTGATGATGGTAAGTACATCTGCGGGCATGCGATCGAAAAGATGTCCAAATCACTCTACAACGTCGTGAATCCCGATAAGATCATCGAAGAGTATGGAGCCGACATACTGCGCCTGTATGAGATGTTCCTGGGTCCGCTCGAACAATCGAAACCATGGGATACCAATGGAATCGAAGGGGTGTTTCGGTTTATCCGGAAAGTGTGGCGGTTATTCCATGATGAAAAAGGAGAGTTCCGGGTTTCGGATGAGGCTCCAACTGTGGAGGAGTTTCGGGTACTCCACCGGACTATCAAAAAGGTGCAGGAAGATATCGAACGGTTCTCATTCAACACAGCAGTAAGTACCTTCATGATCTGTATCAATGAACTCTCAGACCTGAAATGTCACAAACGGGCAATCCTGAACGATCTTGTAGTTCTCCTGTCGCCCTATGCCCCACACCTGGCCGAAGAGCTATGGGAGCATTTGGGTTATACCGAAAGCATCACCAAGGCCTCATTCCCTGAATACAAGAAAGAATATCTGGTTGAAAATACGTTTGAGTATCCTATTTCGTTTAATGGTAAACTGCGCTTTAAATTAACTCTGCCTCTCGATCTGACTCCTTCTGACATCGAACAGGCGGTGTTGAATGCAACTGAATCAGCAAAATGGCTTCAGGGAAATCCACCGAAAAAGGTCATCGTTGTCCCGGGAAAAATCGTAAACGTTGTGATATAAACGGGATGGGCAACCGGACCGGCGTATGGAACGACAAGGGCGACCGGACTGGCGTATTGAACGACAAGGGCGACCGGACCGGTCGCCCCTACAGGATCGTCGTCCTGATATTTTGTATCCTACATTTCACCCCTCTGTTTTCTCAGGATCTCAACCCCATTAAAAACGAAGCGTTTACCAACGGCGAATACCTTGAATACAGTGTTTATTACGACTCTTACGTAACCGGAAAGGTGACGGCAGGAATGGCTTCCGCCGAGGTGGTGTTCGAAACCCAGGAGGTTAACGGTCGGCAAACGTATCACCTGATCGGAACAGGCAAAACAAAAGGAGCTTTCAGCCTTTTTTTCAAAGTCGATGACCGGTTTGAAAGTTTTGTCGACAGGGAGCTTCTGATACCCTGGAAATTTATCAGGCGAACCAAAGAGGGGGGGTATGAGTATGATGACGAAGTTAAGTTCAACCAGTTTACCGGGTCCTATTCCAGCACGCGGAAGAACAAAACGATGCCGAAAGGGACCCAGGACCTGATCTCTTCCCTCTATGTGTCTCGCACCTATGATATGTCAAACGCGCAACCAGGTGATGATTTCCCGATTACCTTTCTGCTCGACGACTCTATTTATATGTCGGTTATCCGGTTTATCGGCATGGAAGAGGTATTGTTAGAGCTGGGTACTTTCCGTTGTATGCGGTTTCAGCCATTGGTAGTAACCGGAAATGTATTCTCCCAACCCTATCCGATGGACATCTGGATTACCGATGATAAGAACCGAATACCAATTCTGATTAAATCTGCCGTGATTGTCGGATCGGTGAAACTTGAATTGACTGAATACAGAGGATTGGCCAATCCGCTCACATCCATGATTGCCCCACCGGAAAAAGGCCGGTCGAAAAAGAAAAAATTATGAGAAAATTCATTCTGTTAACAGCATTCGGTTGGCAATTGGCATTTTATTGTTGGGGGGTACCTCTCACCACGGCACCACGGCACCACGGCACCACGGCACTATTCACCATTGCCACGTCGCTACGCTCCTCGCAACAAGGCTCACCAGTTAGCTATGACTCCCTCTGGCATCAGGTTGACTCATTATCCCATTCCGGTTTGCCCAGGTCGGCCCTGATTATTGTTGATAAACTGTATATCCGGGCGATGAATGAGGCGAATGATCCGCAACTGGTTAAATCGATAATCTACCGAATCAGTTTGAATTCAACATTCCGGGAGAATTTTCAAGTTGAGGCAATCTCCGAATTAAAGAAAGAGATCGAAACCTCCCGGGAACCGGTTACCCAGATCCTCAACTCCATCCTGGGAGAGTTATACTACAATTATTATCAGCGTAATCAATATCGTTTCAGTGAACGGTCGGCCATGATAGGTTACCTTTCGGATAATCCTGAAACATGGGATGCAAAGAGACTGCTCTATGAAGTTATCCTGAGCTACCGGCAATCGCTGTCGAACGAAACCGAACTTCAGGAGATCCCTCTGGAGCAATACCGGGCAATCCTGGAATACCCGGTTCTGAATTCCGGTAAAAAAGATACAACATCATCCGTACATTCCACACTTTTTGATTTCCTGGCTCAGCGGGCGCTTCAGTTTTTCACACAAACAGGACTCCCTGTTATCCAATCTTCAACTACATTCACCCTCGATAACGCCGCCTTTTTTGCCCAATCACCAAAATTTATCAGGTATCCTTTAAAACCGAAAGGCATTCATGCACGTCAGGGCGACGGCACCTTTATCCCGCCCGGCAATGATACCCTCTCTCTCACCTGGTATACAATCAGTATATATCAGGCGTTAGCCCAGTTCCATCTCAACAATAAGAATCCGGAAGCACTGATTGACTGGGAGCTTCAGAGGTTCTCTTATGTTTTGAAAGAGAGCACCCTGCCAGGAAGAGACAGTCTGTACCTCGAGGCTCTCAGAGAGTTTGAACAGGCTTACAACTTCTCTCCTGCCTCAGCCGAAATATCATTTGCTCTTGCTTCTGCACTCATGAATGAGGGCGAGAAGTATGATCCGTTGAGTTCCGGGGCCCACCGATGGGAGCTGAAGTCTGTACTGCAGGTTTGTAAGGGCGCTGTCGAAAAGTTTCCCGGATCAATGGGGGGTAAGAATTGCAGCTCCCTGATCAAACAGATTCTGGCTCCATCTTTACAGATCACCTCCGAATATGCCATCATCCCTGATCAACCTGCTTTAGCCTCCCTCTCGTTTAAACATATCCCTGCTCTCTTTTTCCGGATGATAAAATCTGATCCTGAGCAGTATAGGGCAGCCATCTCCGGCCTGAAAAATGATGATATTTTCAACTACCTCAACTCCCTGACGCCCGTTAGTCGCTGGCAGATTACTATTCCTGTTAGCGGGGATTACCAGGAACACCGGACCGAATTCAGTATTCCTCCTACAGCACCGGGTTTTTATCTGCTTTTTGCATCCTCCGACTCCCTCTTTCTGAATCCGTCAATGCCCTTTACCCATCAGGCCATCTGGTCGTCCGGCATCAGCTATATTACACAGCGGAACGAAGAGGGTGGCATTGATATCTACCTCCTTGACCGGCGAAGTGGATATCCCTTAAAAGATCTGTTTGTTGAAGCTTTTTCCAAATCCTATGATAACCGAACCCGACAGTATGTGACCTCTAAAACTGGCGAATACCATTCCAACGAATCGGGCTTTTTTTCTATACCGGCTCCCCCGGCCAAAGGTTCGCATTCCAACCTGATCCTGCACATCCGCAATGGAGAAGACCTGCTGATTACAAAGTCTCTGTATGTCTATCCCATATCAGACCGTCAGGTAAGACCGGTCGAGCAAACCCGTTTTTTTACCGACCGTGCCATCTTTCGTCCCGGTCAACCTATCTATTTCAAAGGGATCATTCTTGAGCGTAACGGCGATTCCACATCCCTGAAAACCGGTAAAAAAACCCTCGTCAGCTTCACGGATGTGAATGGACAAAAAATATCAGATCTAGCATTCGTTACTGATGAATACGGTGCCTTCAACGGCTCGTTTACCGCTCCGTCCGGAGTTCTTCTGGGTGAGATGCGGATATTCAATGAATCCGGATCAATAACCATTTCTGTTGAAGAGTATAAACGCCCTACGTTTGAAGTGATTTTCGATCCTGTTGAAGGAAGTTATATGCTTGGAAAAGATGTATCTGTAACCGGAAAAGCTGTCGGCTATGCAGGTAATGCCATCGATGCCGGATCGGTCAGTTACCGTGTTGTGAGAACAGCCTCTTATCCCTATCGCGGTGGCTGGTGGCGCATCCCCTTTCCTGAATCTCCGGAAGTTGAGATCACAAATGGAACCACCCTTACAGGGGATGATGGTTTATTTGCCATTACCTTTGATGCCCTCCCCGACAAATCGATACCCCCTTCTAGTCAGCCAGTGTTTAGTTTCCGGATTTTTACCAATGTTACAGATATTAACGGTGAGACCCGGTCAGCACAGGAGACACTTTCGGTTGGCTACACATCCCTCCTTATTAATATCACCGTACCCGATAAAGTGAATTTGCAAAAGGATGGGATTTTCTCTCTCTCCACAACCAACCTTAACGGCAAGGATACCCCTGCAGAAGTTCAGGTCACCTTGCAGAAGTTGTCAGGTCCCGGTCGTGCATTCAAATCACGCCTCTGGAGTCAACCCGATACGATGCTTCTGTCAAGGGAGAACTTCTACACCCGGTTCCTCCACGACATCTATGCCGACGATGATAATCCGGAAACCTGGAAAAATGAAAAGACCCTTTTCAATATCTTCATAAATACTGTAAGCGATACCATACTTAATTTGACCGATACCAGATACCAGATACCAGATCCGGCATCCGGCATCCGGCATCCGGCATCCGTTATTCTGGATCCAGGATCGTACAAGTTAACCCTCACAGCCACAGATCCCTTCGGACAGAAAGTGGAAAAGACTCTGTTTTTCACAGCCTTTGATCCCGGTAGTAAAAGAGTCCCTGTTCCGGCATTCAACTGGTTTGTTCCCTTAAAAAGTTCCGGTGAGCCGGGCGAAATAGCCTCGTTTCTGATAGGAACCAGTGAAAAAGAGATCCGGGTTATCCGCGAAATCAGGGTGAAGGGCCAGCTCTACTCAAGGGAGTGGTTTACACTCAAGAACCAGCAGAAGCTGGTCGAGATTCCGATCCTTGAAGAGTTCCGCGGTAATTTTTCGGTCAATTTCCTCTTTGTGAGAGAGAATCGTGTGTTCCAGAACAGCCAGGTTGTATTGGTCCCCTATACAGATAAAAAACTGAATATCAATATATTAACTTTCCGAAACAAGTTGATACCAGGTCAGCATGAGGATTGGAAAATTCGTATCACCGATGCCGGCAATAAAGGAATCAACGCTTCATTTCTGACTACTATGTATGACCGTTCCCTGGACCTTTTCAGGGCCAATTCATGGTCATTCGATCTATTTAAACATTACTACTTCAATAATCCCTGGGATGTAAATGATGACTTCCGGAGCACCGGTGGATCCTGGCACTCCTCCTTGTGGAATACAGTCAACTTCCAGTACCGGGATTATGATCAACTGAACTGGTTTGGTATGCAGCCAATGGGTTTTGGATATTTCATGGGAGGTGGAAGAAAAGGGGGAAGAGAGCTCCTGATGAATAAAGATTCGTTCGCAATGGAAGCTGAACCCGCAGTGGCGGGAATGCAGGAACCACCTCCACCTCCAATGGATGGCATTAACAATGTGCAGAATAAATTGTTAGCCCCGGACCTGACGTCTGAGAATAAGGAATTTCCCCTGGTACCTGTTCGTAAGGATTTCAGGGAGACCGCCTTTTTCTATCCATCTCTCGTCTCCGACAGTAGTGGCAACCTTGCATTGAAGTTCACAGTCCCTGAAGCTCTTACCTCCTGGAAACTTCTTGGGCTTGCATATACCCGAAATCTGGATTACGGACTGATTGAAAAAGAGCTTATTACCCAAAAGGAGCTGATGGTGTTTCCCAATGCTCCGAGGTTCTTAAGACAGGGAGATACAGTTCTGTTCACTGCCCGGATCGTGAACCTTAGCGATCACGAGATCTCCGGAGAGGCGATGCTGGATCTGGCGGAAGCAATTACGATGCAACCTTTAAACTCAATGATTCTGGATCCTGGATCCTGGATCCTGGATGCCGGATACCGGATACCAAATCCCAAATCCCAAGCTCCAAATCCCAAATCTTTTTCTGTTCCGGCTGGTCAAAGTACGGCTGTCTCATGGATCCTAGCAATTCCACATTCCAGATTCCTTAGCCTGCTTCAATATACTGTCACAGCGCAGGCTGGCCAGTTCAGCGATGGGGAGATGAACACCATTCCGGTGCTGACCAACAGGATGCTGGTTACCGAATCGTTGCCGCTGCCGGTAAGTGGAAAAGGGAGTTTAGACTTCAAATTTGATAAACTGCTTAAGTCTAAAGGGCTAAAATCGTTAAACAGCTACCGGTTGACCCTTGAATTCGCATCAAACCCGGTATGGTATGCCATCCAGGCGTTACCGGCGCTGGATGAGAAAAGCTACTCCAACACGGATCAGATCTTTGGTGCATTTTATGCCAATGCTCTTGCCTCCCATATCGCAGAGTCTAATCCCCGCATACAGAAGGTCTTTGAAAGTTGGAAATCCCTGACACCGGATGCCCTGTTATCTAACCTGGAGAAAAACGAGGAGTTGAAATCTGCTATCCTGCTAGAGACACCATGGGTGCTTGACGCCAAAAGTGAAACAGAAAACCGGAGGAAGCTGGGGCTCTATTTTGATATGAACAACCTTCAGCAAAATTTCCGGGAGAACCTCAAGTTGTTACAACAGATGCAATATCCTTCCGGAGGCTGGCCCTGGTTCGAAGGAATGCGTGAAAACCGTATTGTCTCCCTCAGCGTTCTTACCGGATTAGGGCGCATGGAGCACCTTGGGGTTCAGTATGCAGAGCAAACGGAACAAGTTAAGGAGATGGTTCGAAAAGCGATCTCATATCTTGATAAAGAGATGGTTAACGATTATCAAAAACTTCAGAAATTCTACCCAGGCAAGTTAAATGAAAACCATATCAGCCCTGTTCAGGTGAAGTATCTTTATGCGAGGAGTTTCTATCGCCAGATCCAGGATCCTGGATCCTGGATCCTGGATACCAAATCTACACCAACCTCTCAACAAGAAGGAGGTGGAATGTCGGATATCGAGAAGGCGCTGGAGTATTATACCTCCCAGGCAAAAAAGTTCTGGTTGAAGCAGGATATTTTCTCTCAGGGGCTGATCGCTCTGGCTTTACATCGTATGGGAGATCAGATAACACCCGGAAAGATCATGAAGTCTTTATCAGAAAGGGCATTGCACTCCCCGGAGCTTGGTATGTACTGGGCAACCGGAGGTGGTTATGAGTGGTACCAGGCACCTGTTGAGACGCAGGCGTTGATGATCGAGGCTTACGACGAAGTTGCCGTGGATCAGAAATCGGTAGAAGGGATCAAAACCTGGTTACTTAAACAAAAGCAGACCCAAATGTGGCGAACCAAACAGGCGACAGTTGATGCGTGTTACGCTCTGCTACTACGTGGGGCAGATCTGCTGGCTGATGATCCTCAGATTCAGATCAAGCTGGGAAGTATCGAGATTGATCCGGCAGATAATCAGGATCTCCGGCAGGAGGCAGGTACCGGATATTTCAGGATGTCCTGGACAGGTGATGCCATCCAGCCCGATATGGGGAATATACGGATTACCAAATCCACTGATGGTATTGCCTGGGGTGGACTTTACTGGCAATATTTCGAAGACCTGGATAAAATTACAAAACACGAAACGCCGTTGACGGTAGAGAAGGAAATTTTCCTGGAACAAAATACGGAGGCCGGCCCGGTGTTCTTGCCAATATCGAGAGACGAAGGACGAGGGACGAGGGACGAAGATATAGACTCTGCAAAAACTAATTTTCACCATTTGGAGATCGGGGATAAACTCAAAGTCCGCCTTATCGTTACTGTGGATCGCAACATGGAATTCGTTCACCTGAAAGACATGCGCGCAGCTGGCCTGGAACCCTTCCACTCGCCCCTCCCCCAAACCCCCTCCCCTAAAGGGGCGGGGGCAAATAGCTCAGGATTATCGGGATACCGATATCAGGATGGCCTGGGATATTATCAGTCAACTACGGATCTGGCGACCAATTTCTTCTTCGACTATCTGCCAAAAGGGACGTGGGTGTTTGAGTATCCGCTGATAGTGAACAATGCCGGCGATTTTTCAACAGGAATTGCCACAATCCAATGTATGTATGCTCCGGAGTTCTCGGCGCATTCGGAGGGAAGCAGGTTGGAAGTAGGGAGGTAGGGAGGGAGGTAAGGATGTATGAGGGTATGAGGGTGTGAGAGATCTTAAATACTTCGTAGTTCTAACTTTGTACTTCCAGTTCTAACTTCGTACTTCTGGCTTCTAACTTTGAATATTACTACTTTTGCCATTCACTTATTAATCAAACCACGATGTTGCGAACACACACCTGCGGTGAATTAAGGCTTACGGATTCTGGGAAGAAAATTACGCTGGCCGGATGGGTTCAGCGTAATCGTGAAATGGGCGGCCTCACCTTTATCGACCTGCGCGACCGTTATGGCATTACCCAGCTTGTTTTCAATATGGAAATAAACCCTGATTTATGCAGGGAGGCCCGGGAACTGGGCCGGGAATTCGTGATCCGGGCAACAGGGAAGGTGGCCGAACGGTCCAATAAGAATCCAAAGATCCCTACCGGTGATATCGAGATCCTGGTGGAAAAACTGGAGGTACTCAATCCCTCCCAAACACCCCCGTTTACCATCGAAGACCACACTGACGGCGGCGAAGAACTCCGGATGAAATACCGTTACCTCGACCTCCGCCGGAATGAAAACAAGAAGAACCTGCTCCTGCGTCACAAAATGGCGATCGAGGCCAGAAACTATCTGGCTTCCAAGGAGTTCATTGAAATCGAGACCCCCTACCTGATAAAATCCACCCCCGAAGGCGCCCGCGACTTCGTGGTTCCCTCCAGGATGAACGAAGGCCAGTTTTATGCTCTTCCCCAATCGCCTCAAACCTTCAAGCAACTGCTGATGGTGGCCGGATACGACCGCTACTACCAGATCGTCCGCTGTTTCCGCGACGAAGACCTGCGGGCTGATCGCCAGCCTGAATTCACCCAGATCGACTGCGAAATGTCGTTTGTAGACCAGGAAGATGTGCTGAATACCTTCGAAGAACTGGCCAAACACCTGTTCAAATCAGTCCTGAATATCGACACCCAAGCGTTTCCAAGGATCTCTTATGAGGAGGCGATGAAAATTTATGGCTCTGACAAGCCGGATATCCGCTTTGGGATGACCTTTGTGGAGCTGAACCACCTGATGAAGGACAAAGGGTTCCAGGTATTCGACCAGGCAGAGCTGGTGGTTGGGATCAATGTAGAAGGGTGTGGAGAGTACACCCGCAAGCAGCTTGATGAGTTGACCGATTTCGTGAGAAGGCCCCAGGTTGGTGCAACTGGCCTGGTTTATATCAAATACAATCCCGACGGGACCATCAAATCCTCCGTAGATAAGTTCTATACACCTGAAGATCTGAAACCGGTACTGGATCTATTTGAAGCTAAGCCGGGCGATCTGATCCTGATCCTGGCTGGTGGCACAGACAAAACGCGATCTGCATTAGGCGATCTGCGCCTGGATATGGGAAAGCGCCTGAACCTGATCGCTCCCGGGGTTTTCAAACCCTTGTGGGTGGTTGATTTTCCACTACTCGAGTGGGACGAAGAGACCCAGCGCTTCTATGCCAAACACCATCCATTTACCGCTCCCAAGCCCGAAGACATCCCGCAACTTATGTTTGGCGATGCCAAAAAGGTCAGGGCCAATGCTTACGACCTGGTCATCAACGGAGTAGAGATCGGTGGTGGATCGATCCGGATCCACGACAAAGGGTTACAACAACTGATGTTCCAGAAACTGGGCTTTACCGACGAAGAGGCCGCCAGCCAATTCGGCTTCCTGATGAACGCCTTCGAATACGGCGCTCCACCCCACGGTGGCATTGCCTTCGGCTTCGACCGTTGGGTCACCATTTTTGGTGGCGGGGATTCCATCCGTGATTTCATCGCTTTCCCGAAAAACAACGCCGGCCGGGATGTGATGATCGACTCGCCATCGGCTATCAGTGATGAGCAGAAGAAGGAGTTGGGGATCAAGGTAAGGTGAAATAAGAGGTATCGTGTATATAATCGCCATTTATTTGTATATTTGTCGATTATACCCCGTCGTTATGATACAAAGAACTTTATTCGAGGCAATCACCAAGCGGCTGTTTTCGGGGAAATCCATCCTGATACTTGGGGCCAGACAAGTTGGAAAAACCACCATGATAAGAGGTATTGCAAAGACTCATCATGAACAAACGCTTTGGCTGAATGGTGACAATCCGGAAGACAGGGAGTTATTGAACCACCTTAATTCTACGCGGGCAGCTGAGTTATTTCCACCTCAACACCTGGTTATTATCGACGAAGCGCAACGGCTGGAGAACGCGGGATTAACACTGAAAATTATTCATGACAATTGTCCGGGTATTCAATTGGTGGCAACAGGATCCAGCGCCTTTGAACTCACCGACAAGATCAAAGAGTCCATGACGGGCAGAAAATGGACATTCACACTTTATCCCATCTCCTTTCAAGAGTTGGTGAATCACACCAACCAACTGGATGTGATCAGGCTGCTGGAAACCCGCTTACTCTTCGGGTCCTATCCTGAAGTGATCAACCATAGTGGCAAAGAAAAAGAGATCCTGAATGAATTGATATCCGATTACCTGTACAAAGATATTTTCCGGATCAAAGAGATCAGGAAGCCTGACCTAGTGGAAAAACTCATCAAAGCACTTGCATTTCAGGTGGGCAACCAGGTTTCGAACCGGGAACTGGCTACATGGCTTCAGGCTGATAAAGAGACCGTTGAACGTTATTTATTCATGCTGGAAGAGGCCTATATCATTTTCAGGCTGCCTTCCTATTCCAGGAATCTGAGGAATGAACTGAAGAGATCCAAAAAGATCTATTTTGTCGACAATGGAATACGGAATGCTGTGATCAACCAGTTTAACCCGGTTTCGCTGCGCAATGACACCGGAGCTCTTTGGGAAAACCTGATGATCGCTGAACGGCGTAAATTCAACGAATACGATCGACGCTTTTGTAATACCTATTTCTGGAGGACAACAAGGCAACAGGAGATCGATTATCTTGAAGAGTCGGATGGGGTTTTAAGCGCATATGAAATGAAATGGCAATCTGTGAAAAAATGGGTTCCCCCAGGTGCATTTACTGAAGCTTATCCTGAATCATTATTTCATGTGGTCTCCAGAGATAATTTCTTTCATTTTCTTATTCCAGGGAATTCTTCCGGTTGATATCCCCATATGCTGAATAAAGTCCTTTCGGAATTGCATTGTAATCAACGGCCTTCATAAGGAATATTCATGTAAACTACCTGACATATCCGGATTGAAGACGTAATGAAATCGAGCTGGCTAATGTGGTTACAGCGAGTCTTAATAACGATCCTAAATCTTTATTTTTCTCATAATCAGGGGCATGGATACTCTGGACGCGGTGGTATTGAACCATATTGATGAAGGAATGCTGCGCTTTTTTATTGTCTTCGGGACTGAAAACCCCAAAACTTGGAGCTCTGTGGGCAGCTAACAGAGAAAAGCAGGGAATATCATTGTAGCCATCACCCAGGTAAATCATATTCTCTATGGGAATCCTGCGTTCGCTGTGTGGGATAAATGTGTTTATGGCGAACGGATCCACCAATGCATCCCGATAACGAATTCCCTTGTTGATTTCGAAAATATAGCGTGTTTTTTCTGTGAAGGTAATTGCCCGTTTAATGCTGGTAAGAACCGGAGGATCTCCCTCCTCGTCCAGGGTACATCCGTAAAATCCATAGAAATTATCATTTACAATCCTGCTCCCGCTGATAATGGAATGCAATCCGCCTGAAATAATATAGAATTCAATGGCAATGAGGTCATTGATCTCTTTTACAATCTTCCTGAGGTCATCGAACAACTCTGGAATACCCGGATAAAAAATGGTGTCAAGAGTCTTGCCAAATTCAATTAAAGCCTGATTATTCAACATCCCCAATGGTTTTCCCTCTCCCACTAAATCCAGCAACATCTTCAGGATTGCCAACGTTGGATCATACCCGCTGGTTACTACCTTAGAATAGGCATCCTGCCAGAACTGTTTTGTGTCCACCCCAAATTTTTCAAGTAATAAATTGGTGGAATCAGGCACCAGCGTGTCGTCGAAATCAAAGATAACGGCGATTATATTTGACATTTAGCCTCCTTTTTTTCTTGCTCTATTTTTCTTCAGTCTGCTCCACAATATTCTGCTCAATCCTCTTTTTGATCTCTTCCAGCCGTTCGATGGAAATGGTTAGCTTCTCCTCCTCTTTTACATCCTTCACCTCTTTTGCCTCTTTCAGCCTTTCTTTCAGGTTGTTTTTTTTGTTAACGATATCCTCAAGATGCTCTTTTTTCTTTTCAATCTCTGCCGACTGGATAGCCTTGTCGAAGATCAGCTCTTCGGGAGTGATACGCTCTTCCTCTATGGTTTTTCCAGCTTGAACTTCAGGGATAAATGCTTTTTTGTCGACAGCTCTCTGGTTCATGAAGGTCGGGGAGACAATCTCAATCCCCTCTTCATGCAGGGCGTCCATCACCTGGCCGTTTAACTGGGAAGTTGTGCTGAAAAACTTCCCGCTGTCCTTCAGAAATCCGTGGATCTGATAGGTCACGGCAAAATCTCCCAGTTCCATGATGTAGACATATGGATCTGTCAGGCCGGTGTTGAGGGCAGCCCGGATCAGGCAAGCCTCAATTTTTCCTCTTGGCACGTCATACCCAAGGGAAATGTTTGTAGAGATGACTGTGTTGGCTTTTCGGGTTAGTTTTACCGGGTTGGTGGCGATAAACAGGTTGGGAATGGTGATGAAGTTGCTGTCTTCGAGCTGGATCTCCGTATGAAAAATGCTCTTTTTCGTAACCCTTCCCAGCATCTCCCCGATGCTGATCAGGTCTCCGTTTTTGAAGCGGTCCATCGAGTTATTCATGATCCCGGCAATCAGGTTTCCCAGCACGGTGGTTGAGCTGAGGGCAATCCCGGCACTGATGATAATGGCCAGGAAACTGACGATCTGTCCTTTAATGGTTCTTTCGATAGGCAGCGAGAGGATAAAAATCAGGAACGCAAGCAGGACCAGTAGCAAAGCTATTGAGTTCTTAAATACCTTCACGGAAGTCTTGACGGACTTGATCTTTCGAAAAATCCATGAGTTGAGAAACAATAGCGCTGCAAAAATGAAAACGACTACAACCGGTCGTAAAAACAGTTCCAGATAATCTATCTCTTCCATGATCATTTCTTAAGATGATTGCTAGTAACAAAGAGATAAAGATATGATATTTATACTGTAAGTGGAAAGATCTTTTACGGATATATTTTCTTCCAGTCCTGAGCCATATCCACGATCAACCAATTATATTTTCCGGCATCATCCAGCGCTTTTTCAAGATGTCCAATTTGTGAATGGCTGTCGTAGGCCACCTCCCTGATGGAGTCGGTGTGATGAACGATCATGCCAAAACGGGGTCCCGGTCCTGTGGATGTCCACTGCAGCATCGCGTAATCGCCATCTGAATTTCCGGCAGTGAAGACTGGGCGCTTGCCAATATACTCATAAATGCCGACCGGCTTGCCGGCTTTGTCGTCTACAAAATGGATCTCCGATGTTTTCAGGAGTTTCGGCACCCCGTCAATAACCTCGTAGGACACGTTGTATGAGCTCCCGATAACCTGGTCGGTTGGTATCCCATATGCCTCCTCGGTCCAGGGGCGCATGAAATCAATCCCTCCACCAGACACAATGAATGTTTTGTACCCGTTTGCACGGAGGTACTCCAAAAGCTCCACCATGGGCTGGTATGTCATCTCATCATAGTGTCTTCCTGTAACAGGATGTATGGCGGTGGCCATCCAGTCGGTTATGGATGATGCAAACTCATCAGTGGTCAGTCCTCCCTGTATCGCCGCCACCATCTCCAGCAATGCCTTCTCCCCACTTCCCAACGCTTTTTTAATGTTCCCTTCAAGGACCGATTTGAACGGCTCTTTTGTTTTCCATTCAGGATGCCGTGGTGCCAGCTCTTTTACCCGATCAATCGCATACATGAACTGTGCATAGATCGGCTGTTCACTCCACAAGGTGCCGTCATTGTCGAAGCAGGCAATGCGGTCAGAAACCGGGATAAACTCATCGCTCCCTTCAGTGGTGGTCTTTGTCACAAAATCGATGATCGCTTGCCTGGCTGTACCATCATTCCACGAGGGAAGAGGATTTATGCCGGAGATCGTTTCATATTTATCTTTTGTCTGATTCAGACGGCAGTTATCGCAACCCGAAATCACTGCCGTTAAAACAAAAAGCAGGATGACTGCCTGAAGTAGCTTCTTTTTCTTCATTGTAATCTCGTTTTGATTTAGATACAAAAGTAGTCAATTGTTTATAATGAATCCAAATAATTGGCTAAATCATTTCTATCTTTGCATTTATGAATGCTGTCGATTCCATAGCTTTGGAAGAAGCGAAAAAACAGTTTCCTGACCGGATTTCTATTGTCAGGATTATCACGGATGAGCTGGGGTTGGGGATAGATTCTGCATTGTCAGCTTATTGCGGAAAGGCATTTCAGTTAGGTCAAATCACTGAAAATGAGGTCCGTTCAATTTATAACGATCAGGTTTTCCATTTGGTCGAAGGCCTAAAGATCATCTCTTCCGTTCAGGTAGAAAAATCCTCTCACCACTCCGAGAATTTCATCCGCCTGTTGCTCGGGCTGGCCAAAGATATCAGGGTTGTCCTGATCCGGATGGCAGAGGTTTTGCATGATATCAGAATAACAAAACAGCTTACCAGAAGTCAAAGTAAAAAGCTTGCAGGTGAGGCCTTTTACCTATACGCCCCAATTGCTCACAGATTAGGATTTTACCATATCAAAACGGAGCTGGAAGAGCGTTCGATGCAACTTCTTTTCCCCATCGATTACAACCAGATCTCAGGGAAACTAAGAGAGACTGAGCGTACAAGAAACCAATATATCCGAAAATTCATCACCCCGATAGAATCATTATTATTAAACCAGGGGTTTGTCTTCGATATTATAGGACGGCCAAAATCTGTACACTCCATTTGGAAAAAGATGAAAAAGCAAAAGGTGGGATTTGAGGAAGTTTATGACTTGCTAGCTATCCGGGTGGTTCTGAAGAAGATTCAGGAGACCGAAAAATCCGATTGCTGGAAAGTATACTCTCTGATTACCGACATCTATTCTCCAAATCCGGCCCGCCTTCGCGACTGGGTCTCTACTCCAAAACCAAGTGGTTATGAAGCGCTTCATACTACGGTAGAAGGTCCTGATGGAAAATGGGTTGAGGTTCAGATCCGGACTGCGCGGATGGATGAAAAGGCTGAACACGGTGAAGCGGCTCACTGGCTTTACAAGGAGGGAAAACGAATGGAGGAGCCGGATGAGTACCTGGTCCGGCTTCGGCAGAAACTGGAGAAACCGGAGTCGCTACAACACCGGACAGAAGAAGCCGGATGGATTGACTTCAGGGATCCGCATATCTTTATCTTCACCCCGCAGGGGGACCTCAAGCGCCTGGCTGATGGATCATCAGTGCTCGACTTTGCATTCGAAGTACACAGTGATGTAGGAATTCACTGTACCGGGGCGAAGGTAAACGGGAAGACTGTACCCATCAAACATATACTGAAAAATGGGGATATGGTGGAGATCCGAACCTCCCGGAACCAGATACCAAAACAGGACTGGCTAAAGTTTGTCACCACTCCGAAAGCCCGTCAGAAGATCAAAAAAATCCTTCGTGATGAAGAGTTGAAAGAAGCTGAAGCCGGTAAAGAGTTGCTCTTCCGCAAGCTAAAAAACTGGAAGGTCTCATTCTCTGATGCTTCCATCGACAGTGTTGTTAAAATTCTTCACTTTCATACGCATATGGATCTGTACCAGGCAATTGCTGTCGGTAAACTTGATCCCTCCCTTGTAAAGGATGCAATCCTGCATCCGGAAAAAACAGGGCCGAAGCCAGGTGTATCGGCTTCTCCCCCTCAGGAAGAGAAAGTTGAAGAGAGGAGCGATGATGTTATTTTCCTTGATCAGGGATTGAACAACGTGAATTACACCCTTGCCTCCTGTTGCCAGCCTGTGTTTGGTGATCCCGTATTTGGGTTTATCACTGTATCCCGCGGGATATCTGTACACCGGATCAATTGTCCGAATGCCAAAGATCTTCAACGCAGATACAACTATCGTGTGGTTCGTGTGAAATGGAGGGAAGTCGCTGTATCAAATGCTTTCCAGACAACAGTTATGATCCAGGGAATTGATCAGATCGGGATGTTGAATACCATTTCAGATATCATTACTCATGAGTTGAATGTCAACATCCGGTCAGCAACTATCGAGTCCGATAAAGGACTTTTCAAGGGTGCCATCAAGGTGTTTGTAAAGGATCAGAAACAGCTGGAGAAGCTGGTCCGAAGGCTTGCAAAAATACAAGGTGTACTAAAGGTTACTCTTTAAGTTCAGCTTCCATTTTATCGCGATCCTCCGGAGATAGAGCTGCACAGTCGATCATTCCTCTGTTCATCGACATCTTGAATTTCTTGCCAAACTCCTGATCATTCACAAGATCACCGTATTTCTCCTGAAATTCCGTATTCAGAATTGTGATCTCCGTGGTAATCTTATGTTTCTCAGTAGAATACTTTTGAATATTCAGGGAGTCATTCGCATCAATCGCTCCTTTCAGATTATTCTGAACTTCAATGAACTTGCACATAGCATCTGCTAGGGGCGCTACATCTTTATCCAGTTCGTTTGAACCGCAACCAGTAAACCCAATCAGGGCAATTGCCAATAAAGTAATAATGTTTCTTCTTAATTTCATATATGAATTTTTTTTGCGCAAAGATACTGGTTTTTCCAGTTCTCCTAATCTTCTTATCTTTATCTGCGCAATCCGCGGTATCTGCGGTTAAATTGATGAGCCATGAAAAAAATCACTTTAACATTAGTCATCCTGTTGTTCATATCTATGACAGGTTTCTCTCAAAATCAGGACCCTGCCCTGCAGGAGGATGTCAAATCCCTGAAATCTGATATCCGGGATCTCTCATTCGATGTTGATCAGGTAAGAAAAGCCGTCGACGACATTCGGTGGTTTAACCGGGTTGGTGATGTCGCATTCATTGATAAAGTGTACATCACAGGCCCTCCTGTCAACCAGGAGACAGTGACAAACAAAACCGCAATGGGGGTTAAGAATCCCGTGAAATTCTATGCCTATATATTCATCCCGAAAGGAATTGACGGGGGTAAAAAATATCCTCTGCTGGTTTTTCCACATGGTGGTGTTCACGGCGATTTTACCACCTATTACGCGCATATTGTCCGGGAGATGATGGCCCAGGGGTATATTGTGATAGCACCTGAATACCGGGGGAGTACCGGCTACGGGAAATCATACTGGGAGCGTATCGATTATGGTGGATTAGAGGTGGAAGACGCCGATGCCAGCAGGAACTACATGGTTGAAAACTATGATATTGTGGATAAAAACCGAATAGGTATTCTTGGCTGGAGCCATGGAGGGATGATCTCATTGCTTGCCGTATTCAACCATCCTGAAAATTACACTGTTTGTTTTGCCGGTGTACCTGTAAGTGACCTGATCTCCAGAATGGGTTACCAGGATGATGACTACAGGGCGCTCTATTCAGCCGATTATCACATTGGGAAAACCGCCCAGGAGAATGTGGAGGAGTATAAGAAACGCTCACCGGCCTGGAACACGCACAAGCTGAAAACTCCGCTGTTGATCCATACAAATACCAACGATGATGATGTCAATGTTTTGGAGGTAGAGCACCTGATCAAGGGATTGAAAGCAGATGGAAAAAAGTTCGAGTATGAGATCTTCCAGGAAGTGGAGGGAGGTCATTCGTTCGACCGTATCGACACCCGGACGGCCAAAGAGATCCGGCTAAAAATTTACTCGTTTCTGAATCGCTACCTGCACCCGCCAAAGCCATTAAACACTATCGGAGAGATTGATAGGGCGGCATACCGGTGAGACGTGAGACGTGAAACGTGAAACGTGAAACGTGAAACTAAAATTGCAGACTGCCAACTGCCAACTGCCAACTGCAGACTGCCCACTGCTCACTAACCTTTTACCAACTTCTCAAGTCCTGCAATCATAAACACTTTTTTGATGTCTGGCTTCAGGGCCTTAATCCAGAAATTTCCAGCTCCCAGTGTTTTATATTGTTTCAGACAGATACGCAGAAACGTTGAGGAAATATAATCGACCTCATGAAAATCAAACTCCATTTTTTTTCCGTTGTCAGTTATTTTATCAATCTCAGGTTCCAGTTCAAGAGATGCGATGGTATCGAGTCTTCCCGACAAATGACAAATCACCAGTTCGTCGGTTGATTCTGTTTTCAGATTCATATTAGTCTGTTTAATAGTTTTTATTGTATTCGCGTTCAAGAGTGTCGGCATCTAACGATTCATCCAGATAGATATCGAATCCGAGATTGAGCATCCTCACATTCATCCGGCGACGGGTTACCCGCTGGATGTTCAGTAAGTGGCGAGCCGAGACATTATCGGTAGTGATGTTTTTGCCAGCCGTTCCGCACCCTAATGTGAAGGAGGTTTCAAGTGTATTGAACAGGGAACCGACAGCGCCCTGTGCAGAGGGCATGTTTACAACAATTCTTCCGGCATTCATCATGACGGAGAATTTCTTTATTCTCTCTTCATCACAAGAGAAGATGGAGGCAGTATGGCCAATTCCTCCATGATAGTTGAGTTCAATGCATTTCCGGGCAGCATCGTCAAAATCATTTGCCTCGTAATAGGCCAGGATCGGAGCCAGGATCTCAGATGAGAGAGGTTCTTCATCTCCTATTTTTTCCAGAGGAACCATCAGTAACCGTGTTCCTTCCGGGACTTTTATTCCGGCCATTGCAGCAATTTTTTCGACAGACTGTCCAACAACGGCCCCATTCATCGATTTGGTTTCTGTGTTCCAGGCCACTTTTTCAACGGCTTTAGTCTCTTCAGGATTGAGGAAATAGGCTCCCTGCCTGACCAGCTCTTCTTTAACTTTGCCGGCAATCTCCTTATCCACAACAAGAGCCTGTTCACTGGCACAGATGGTTCCATTGTCAAACGTTTTAGAAAGTATCAACTGTTCTACGGCAAAGGAGGGGTCGGCTGTTTTTTCCATATAGACAGGTACATTTCCTGCACCTACACCCAGCGCAGGGGTTCCCGAACTATATGCCTCGTGTACCAATCCTGTTCCACCGGTTGCCAGGATCAGCGCAAGCTTTGGATGTTTCATCAGGTGCTGGGTCTCTTCCCTTGTCTTATTATTATTCCACTGGATACAATCTTCGGGGGCCTCTTCACTCAGTGCAGCTTCATAACAAATCCGGGCAGCTTCAATAGTCGAGTTGGCTCCTTTTCGGGGGGGGCTGATGATAATAGGATTGCGGGTCTTAAGGGCAATCAAAATTTTGAAAATTGTGGTGGAGGTAGGATTAGTTATAGGTATGATCGCTAGAATAGGTCCGATGGGCTGGGCAATTTCAACAATACCTGAATGTTCGTTTTCCGATATAATTCCTACTGTTTTCTGGTTTTTAAGATTTTCGTAAACATACTGGGCGGCGATGGCATTTTTCGTAACCTTGTCTTCCCACCTGCCCATCTGTGTCTCTTCGGCCGCCATCTTCGCAAGCATTACCCTGTTATTCAGTGCGGCTTTGTAAACTGCCCTAACGATCCGGTCAACCTGTTCCTGATCGTACTGGTTAAATATCGCCGCAGCATAGGTTGCCCTCTCCAGGATCTCTTCAATGTGGTTTCTCTCTTGTTCTTCCATAGATTTCTTACGTATTTGAAATGATAAATGTACAAATTTTACATTTATAGACAGGAAAGATATTTCCTTTGATTCAGCATAGAATTCCATTTCAGTACCTTTGCAAAAATATTTACGAATTGAAATCTCCTGAAATCACCGCCCCCGTCGGAACCTGGGAATCTCTTTCTACTGCCATCCAGGCTGGTGCGGATTCTGTTTATTTTGGGGTTGGAGTGTTAAATATGCGGGCCCGCTCTTCAATCAACTTTACGCTCCGTGACTTAGTAAAAATTACGCGGATTTGCAGGAAGCACCAGGTAAAAACCTATCTCACGGTAAATACGGTCATCTTTGATGCCGAGGTCGGGGAGATGAAGCGGATCGTGAATTCGGCTAAGAAGAATGGCGTTGATGCTATCATTGCTTCCGACCAGGCGGTTATCCAGTATGCACGATCGGTTGAAATGCCGATACACATGTCAACCCAGACCAATATCACAAATCTGGAAGCAGTGAAGTACTGGTCGCAATTTGCCGACGTGATGGTTACCGCCAGGGAGCTTAATGTCGATCAGGTGGCTTCCATCGTTCGTGCTATCAAGCGTCAAAAGATTACAGGTCCGTCAGGCGAGCCGGTCAGGCTGGAACTGTTTGCCCACGGCGCCCTCTGTATGGCGGTATCAGGCAAATGTTACCTGAGCCTGGATCAATACAACGCCTCTGCCAACCGTGGTTCGTGCTACCAGCTTTGCCGCCGTCCATACCGGGTAACCGATTTCGACGGGGAGGTAGAGCTGGTGGTTGATAACGAATATATCATGTCGCCCAAAGATCTCTGTACCATTGGTTTTCTGGATAAAATCGTATCAGCAGGGGTGTCTGTTTTGAAAATCGAAGGCCGGGGAAGAAGTCCGGAATATGTGAAAACCGTTGTCTCCTGCTACCGCGAAGCCATTGACGCGATTGCCGCAGGTAGTTATTCAAAAGAGCTGGTCGATATGTGGCTTGACAGGTTGAAAACAGTCTACAACCGTGGTTTCTGGGATGGTTACTACCTGGGACAAACCATGGGTGAATGGGCCGGACAGCATGGTTCTGATGCTACACAGTCAAAAGTATACATTGGAAAGGTGACCAACTACTTCACCAACCTGAAAGTTGCAGAAATCAAGCTGGAATCCGGATTCCTGGCATCCGGGGACAAGATTTACATCCAGGGGCCTACCACTGGTGTGATTGAGATGACAATACCTGAAATAAGGGTAGACCTGAAGCCAGTTAAAAAGACTAAAAAAGGAGAGGTCTGCTCGATCCCTGTCCCTGAGTTCCTGCGCAGAGCAGATAAAATCTATAAAATCATTGAAAAAAATTAACCGCCAGGGCATCGAAGGGAGTTTCATGGGAAACTTACATACCCACACCGAGTTCAGCGACGGCTCCTCTCCCCCGGAAAACTATATTGAAGAAGCTGAAAAACTTGGATTTTCTGTTCTCGGTTTTTCAGATCATTCACCGGTTCCATTTCCAAATACATTCGCAATTCCTGAGGGAGGACTGCCGGCTTATGTTGAGGCGATAACTACATTAATGACCCCTCCTAGCCTCCCCTTGAAGGGGAGGAGTAAGTCCCCTTCAGGGGATTTAGGGGTAAATCCGGAATACGGAATCCAGATCCTTCTCGGTCTCGAATACGACTACATCCCCGGTCTGACTGCATCCGTCAGAAATCTCCGCGAAGAGTATCAGTTCGATTATATCATCGGCTCGGTGCACCTGGTCCGCAACAGCCATCCTGATCTGCTCTGGTTCATCGACGGTCCGAAGGTAAAGACATATGACAAAGGTCTTCGTGATGTGTTTGGGGGTGATATAAGGAAAGCTGTAACCGCTTACTGGAGACAGCTCCAGGAGATGATTGTTCAGGAACAACCTGATATAATCGGTCATCTTGACAAAATAAAAATGCACAACCACGACCGTTATTTCCGTGAAGATGAGCCCTGGTATGTTGCCCTGACTGAGGAGACCCTTGAACTGATCCGGCAAAAAGGATCTGTAGTGGAAGTTAACACGAGGGGAATCTATAAGCAACGATCCGACACTCTTTTTCCGGGGCCTGAATTGCTGAAAAAAATTCTCGCACGCAGAATCCCGATTACCCTGACTTCCGATGCACACAAACCCGAAGAGCTCTCTCTCTTTTTCCCGGAAGCAAAAGAGGTCCTAAAAAGTATCGGATTCAATTCGCTTTGGACCTTAACATCAGGTGGCTGGGCGGAAACAGCGATATAGAATGCTGTAAGCATGACTCACCGATTTTTCGTATTTTCGCTTCAGGGTAACAGCTTTATATGATATCAAGGGATACGATCGATACCATCATTTCTACTATCCGGATTGAGGAGGTGATTGGTGATTTTGTAAGCCTCCGCCGGCGGGGTGTGAACATGATTGGATTGTGTCCGTTTCACAATGAGAAAACCCCCTCCTTTACTGTTTCACCCACAAAAGGAATCTATAAGTGTTTTGGATGCGGCAAGGCTGGAAACGGAGTTAACTTCGTGATGGAGCACGAACATTTTTCCTATCCTGAAGCGTTACGCTACCTGGCCAACAAATACCAGATCGAAATTGAGGAGGAGGTTCAGACAGCGGAGATGCAGGAGAAGCTGAGCGAGCGGGAGGCACTTTTTAACCTGAATCAGTTTGCACTTGATTTTTTTGTAACAACCCTTCACGATACGGAAGAGGGCAGGGCTATCGGGCTCAGCTACCTGAAAGAGAGGGGGATCCGCGATGACATTATCCGGAAATTTCAATTAGGATACAGCCCTAAACAATGGGATGCCTTTACCGGGCATGCTAAAGAGCAGGGTTATAAACTGGATGCCCTTGTAAAGAGCGGAATGACCATTCAAAAAGAGGAACGGGCCTATGACCGCTTTCATTCACGGATGATCTTCCCTATTCATGGTGTTTCAGGCAAGGTGATCGGTTTTGGTGGCAGGATCCTGACTTCCGGGAAAAATCGTCCGAAGTATGTAAACTCACCCGAATCAGAGGTTTATAATAAAAGCAAATCCCTTTATGGGATCTATTTTGCCCGTAACGCCATTGCCTCAAAAGAGAACTGTTACCTTGTGGAGGGGTATACTGATGTGATCTCCCTTCACCAGGCGGGGATAGAAAATGTTGTGGCCTCATCGGGGACCTCCCTTACCCATGATCAGATACGGATGATCCTGCGATATACCAAACAGGTAACCATTCTCTATGATGGTGATCCGGCGGGGATCAAAGCATCTTTTCGTGGTATCGACATGATTGTTGAAGAGGGGATGGATGTGAAAATTGTCCTGTTTCCCGATGGAGACGATCCGGATTCCTATGCACGCAATCACCATCCTTCCGAATTGGAAGAGTTCATCATCAAAAATGCCGACAACTTTATCTTATTCAAAACCAGACTTCTGCTTGATGAGACAAAAGGTGACCCTATCAAAAAATCGGGTCTTGTCAAAGAGATCGTGAATACGATCAGCCTGATCCCCGACGGAATTACACGAACATTATATATCAAAGAATGTTCGGCCCTGATGAACGTTCCCGAACAGGTTTTGATGAATGAGGTGCGCAAACTCTTGCGGAATAAGATCAAAAAGAGTATTCCCGGGGTGGAGAAGCCCGAGGATATTGGTTGGGTGGAAGAGACCACCGCCCCCTCCCAGGAGGAGATTGATCTTTTTTCCGACGAATATCAGGAGCGGGAACTGATCCGTCAATTATTGCTCTATGGGAGGGAAATAATTACTCTTCAGCGAAAAGATGAGGATGGCCAGGAGGTTCCGCATTCGATTCGGGTGGCGGATCTCATTGTTGTTGACATTCTCCGGGATGACCTCGGATTTGAAAGCGGGTTATACGGTCGTATTTTTGCCGAGTTCGTCGCAGCCCACGAGCTGGGGGAGGTGCCTGATGACACCTTTTTTAAGCTTCATGCCGATCCGGAGATTGCCCATGCAGCCATTGACCTGATGGTCTCCCAATATGAGCTGAGCGAAAAATGGGCGGCCAGCAATATCGTGATAGAAGAGGAGCCTGAACACATCAAAGAGCTTGTCATCACCGCAATGCTCTCCTTCAAGGCAAAGAAGCTGGACAAGATTATCATAGCCAAACAGAAAGAGATGCAGGTGGCCACAGATCAACAGGATGTTGAGTTGCTTCTGGCAGAACTCAGAGATCTAAAAGCCAGTAATATTCAGATCAACAGGGAGTTAGGAAGGGTTATTACCAAGTAGCTATTTTTGGAAGATCAAATTGTTTGTCTGCCATAGAGACCAGTTATCCATCAGCTCCTTCAATGCTGAATAGTCCCCGGTTTCAAAAACATTCCTGTCAATATCTATCTCCTTCCTGATCTGAAGCATGTTCTCTTTCTCCTTCACCTGATAAAAAAATGACCCGGCGCTATTTTTAATCCGGATCTCCTGACCCCCGGATACCAGGTTCAGATTTTCAGGTACAGCGATTGTGATGTCATAACTCTCATTGATTGCCGAAGGAAGTTCGGTGGGTGTCTGGCGTTGAGCAGGCAAACCGGAAACATCCCATCCGTCGACTCCTGTACTGATATAAGGAACTGTGAAATAGTAAAAATTCGAATCTTTTTTGAGCGCATCTGTTTTGTCCAGGGTACATGAAAAAGATGTTTTGTTTGGTGTCAGCTCAGAAAGTGAAATCTCTTTGATCTTTGCCGAAGCCACTCCTCCCCGGAGATAGTGTTTTAGTTTGTCGTCGCTCCTGGTCAAAGCCAGAAAAGGAATAGCTTCACCGGAAAGAGTCCCGTTCAGCTCCCCCGATAAATTCAGCTCCGAATCAACCACAAGAATCCCTTTCATGAAAAGAGTGCTTTTTTTCTTTTCCGGATATATCAACTGAACTGTTTTATCCTCCTTCAGCACCATGAATACCTGTCCGGATAGTACCCTCATGTCAAACGCGTTCGCCTGTTTTACGGACAGATAAATACCTCCAAGGCCGGAAACTTCAGCCCGGACAACCCACTCATCAAGGGTGGCAAGATTTCCAATCTGGTTGTCAAACAAATTTCCAGGGAAAAGTAAGACTGGTTCCGCCTGTATTCCTGCTTGTTTCAACAGAGTCGTCATCAGTACAGCCTTTTCGGCCACTGTTCCGCCGTTACTTTTCCATACCCGGGCAGGAGTACGCAATTGGTATCCCACATCCTCTTCCGGAATATGAAACAGGTTTATATCCTTCACAACACTCTCCTGGATCGCAAACAATAAATCCGTTTTCTTCTCATATTTGGCTTCAAGGCCCGTTACAAATTCGTTCATTTCCGGGGTGGTTTGGTAGCGAAACGATTCCTGGCTCATGAAAAATTCGGACAGAGAGTTATAGCTATCCAGGGTGCTAAAGATAAGGACGGGATAATTACCATGATTACTAAGCTGGTGTTTTTCGGTAGATATTGCCGGAACATCGGCTATCGTCCAGGTATAAACCCTGAAGTCATTTTCTGTACTTTGTGAAGGCTTACTGCTGCTATTGAACAGATGGAAAAACAGGGGCTGGTCTTTGGGTGTTCTGATCACAATTTTCATCAATTTCACTGGCTGGTCTTCTGCCAGCACAACACTTCCCATAAAAGCGGGTAAGAAACCCCCGGCTGTCCGGATTAGATAGTCGAGTGAGATTGTCGATCCAATTTCCAGTCCCGTATGGGTTATGATCATTTCCCGTAGGTTGTTGAAAGCGGGTGCGTGCGCGGCAAAGCGTGGTAAAACCTCGTTGAAGGCATTATCTGGGGTAACCACTTTTTTTCCATCCGCCATGACGGTAAATGCCTGATTCACTTTAACTTCCTGGTAATCCGGATTGTAAACAATAAAGGTCTCCCCAAACAGCCGGTGAAACGAGCGATAATTCTGAAGAGTCAGGGTTTTGGCAAACCGATAGTCTGTTGTTCCGTCCGTATTCAATGTATACTCTTTTGTAAGTGATTGATATACTGCGTCGTAGTTTTCATCCTGCGCTATAACTTTAACAAGCGGACTGAGACACAGCAATAGGATCAGGAGTATTGTCGATTTGTTCATAATGAATTCTTTGAATCTGTTAATTATTCTTTAGTTCTATGGCTACAGTCTCTTCCGCAAACCGGTTCTGCGCCTCAACAACGGCACGGTACTGGGGCCACTCCCCTGCTTCGTATATCCTTTTTCCAGGGGAGATATCTTCGGTAAAGGTCAGGGTTTCGCCCTGGAGTATATAACCGGCGGAGATAGAGGCTACGGCTCCCCGTTGATCAACTTTTTCAGGAATCCGGAGAGCTTTTTTCAGGGTTGGAATTCGTATTGCTTCACTGACCTCAACCTGGCGGGAGCATCTGTCGCGGAAAGCGAATTCCCTTTCTTTCAAATCGGTATCCATGGAGAGGTGAGACTGTGCCGACATAAAGAGCCTGGATGCCATCAATGGTTTGAAAAACATGATATTTCCTGAAACTACAGCATAATCCGGAATTGCAAAATCAATCTCTACCCTGATGGGCCCCGAAAGGTAGTCCATCGGATCTCCATATTCCAGCCGGGTGATGGTTGCCTTCGGGTTAATTTGCAGAAATTCCTGTTCGACGTTCTGATTCCATTTGGTTTTATTCGAGTTCTTAAATAATCCCCTTACAGAACCGTCGGATTGTCCTTCAGCAGTGATTGTCAGGGTTCCTTTCAGGGTTCCGTTAGTAAGAAGTTCGGAGTTGGAGGTAACCTTGATGTAATGATTTTCGGGAGACGAGAGGGGTGTTGTACCCAGGTCGGCTCCTTCGGGAACCCCCATCAGGTATTGTTGTTGTTGTTCGGCGCTGGACCACAATTCCCGTAAAAACGGCACCCATGTTGGATCGAGAAGCTGATAATTCCCGTCGTTTCTTTTTACGACTGTTACGCAGTGATTGAACTGGTCGGCGGGAATGTAATCGATGCGTGATCCAGCCATTGTCATTGCCGGATAGGATTCAAATCCGGCTGCCCGCAACATCGTGATCAACATGCCTGCTTTGTCCTTGCAAACACCGCACCGGTCGTTAAAGGTCATCTCCCCCGTATGTAACGTGAAGCCCTCTCCTTCGCCCATAGATATGCCTGAATAGCGAATTTCATCAGCACACCAGTGGGTCAGCAGGGAGATCGAGTCGGTTTCCGTTTTTGCATCTTTCAAAATTTCATCAACCTTCTCTTTGATTTCGGGGGTTGATTCAAAACTTCCATAATCCTCGTTGACACCAAAAAACCAGGTTGATTTCGCATACCAGTCCGGACTGGTGGAGAGCAAAAGCTTTGGTGCAACATCTGACAGAGAAACCATTCTTGGCTCTCTTTTTATCGGCAGCATATCGGTTTTGGAGAAGGTATAGACAAATTTGTCTCCTTCAAGCCAACCGGAAACCTGTACTTCGCCGTTGTAGAACTCGAACTGAAGTAGTTTCTCTTTCGGCACCTTCACCTTATACACCTTCAGGTTTACCGGGTTCGGACCAAAAAATTCCACAATGTCATAATAATGACCACGCATTGGGGGGATATATCTTTCGTCATCGTCCTGTTGAAGCAGGGCATAGGTAAATCCTTTCCGGAACATCTCAACCTCCACAGCGTCCCCCGGTTCGAGTCGCCCTATTTCAATCATTTTTTCCCTGGCACCCCAATAAATTGCTCTGGCGGGTGCGGGATAATCCATCACAGATCCCAGATCAAGGTTAACAATTTGTCCATTCTTTTTGTATATGGTGGCTCTCTTAATCTCAACAAAGGCCGATTGGGGGTCGTAGCCGAATATGAGTACGTTCAGGTTTTTTGCTCCGGTTGTTGTAAGAACCTTGTAAAGTACATGATTTGTAACATAGGTCAATCCGCTCTCCTGAACATCAGTAAGGGTGCTGTCGAAAACAACCAGCAGATTATCCTTGGGAAATGTGGAGGCGTCGCCGGCATTTTTTATCAACTCTTTGACAGGATCGCTAGCCAATGTGCATATCGTAATTAGCTGAATCAGAAGAATTAAACTATATTTTTTCATTGTTTGGGTTGGTTTGTTTCGGGATTAGCATTTACATATTCTGTAATATCCAGGTAGGTTTGATGAAGGGCTGGCTTTTTAAGATACTGGATTCGGCTGACAAATGTTTTCATCCACCTAACCTCTCCATCCTGCCTGATGATCCTGAACACGGTATGCTGTGGAATCTCTTCGCCCTCCAGGCGCCTTCCGGCAATATCCAGCAACCTTTCCTGGTCGTCCGGGTGAATTGATTTAACCAGATCCTCTGGCGACAATGCATAAATTTCATCCAGAGTATATCCCAATATTTCAGCCATGGTCTTGTTGGCAAATATACCCCGACCGTCCTGAAATACCAGAATGCCGAGAAGAGAGTTATTGATAATCGATTCGTACAATGCAAGAACCCCTGTGTTTTCTTTCATTTTTTCTGCAAGGAGGTTTTCCAGTTTTTCGCGAATCTCTTTGTTTTCAATCTCAAGTTTTCGCTGATAGGCCGCTATTTCTATTGTCATGACCATCTGTTCGAGATCATACGGCTTTAAAACATATCCGAAAGGTTTTATAAAAAATGATCGTTCATATACCTCCCTGGAGCTTTGGCCGGTCAGAAAAATGATGGCGCAATTAAATTCTTCCGTAATAAGGCGTGCGGCATCAATGCCGTTCATGGCCCCCCTGAGGTTGATGTCCATCAAAATGATGTCGGGTTCGCGGCCCTCTTCTTTCAGCTTACGGACATCTTCTATACTTTTCTCCCCCCTGGTGGAACTTCCCAAAACGTTGAATCCCGACTCCTTTAACTGATCTATAAGGCAGGCGGCAATCAACATCTCATCTTCCACAATGAAGACCGTAACAGCTTCTTTCATTTTTTTGAGCTGATCATTTTTAACATATTAATCTCCTGCTCCTGCAGAAAACGCCATTTACCCCTGGGCAGATTTTTCTTTGTTAGCCCGGCTAAATATACACGATCCAGTTTTTCAACCTTGTACTCCAGTTTTTCAAAAATTCTTCTTACAACCCGATTCTTCCCGGAATGAAGCTCCATTCCTATTTCACTCTTATCCTTCCCGTCAGTGATGTATTGAATGCTATCTACCTTGATAAACCCATCATCCAGTTCGATTCCATCTGCTATTTGTTGCATGTCTGCCTTGATAAGGGGCCTGTCAAGGCCTATATGGTAAATTTTCCGTATTCCGTAGCGGGGATGGGTCAATTTTTTTGCAATCATACCGTCATTTGTAAAAAGAAGTAGTCCGGTCGTGTTCCTGTCGAGTCGTCCAACCGGGTATACCCGTTCAGGGCAGGCACCTTGTATCAGGGACATCACCGTGTTTCGATTCTGTGGGTCTGTAACAGTAGTGATGAAGGCTTTGGGTTTATTCAGAAGGATGTATCGATATTTTTCCAGGGTCAGTGTTTTGTTGTCAAATTCAACGCTGTCTGTGGGTAATATTTTGGTGCCAAGCTCAGTAACCACTTTCCCATTTACCTGAACTTTCCCGGATTTGATAAGTTCGTCCGCTTCTCTTCTGGAACAAACACCGGCATTGGCAATGTATTTATTTAATCTGATGTTTTCGGGTTCTGTTTCGCGAACTCTTTTTCTGATTGGTCGTGATTGCGATTTTCTCTCTTTCATTCTTCTGGTTCAAATGGTGGTTTAATTTTTACCCCATCATAACGGGTTTCTATTCCGTTCATATAGGAGATGATCAAAAAAAGTGTTCCGTCGTAATTGTATTTTATCCAGTTTCCCTCTTTTTTGCCAATAACGTATGAGCCCTCGTCGCGGACCTTACCGTTATCCCAGTAATACGTGTGTTTCCCGTCTGGAAGATCCTCCAGAAAACGACCCTTGAAAATAGCCAGGCTGTCGGTTCCATTATCGCCTTTCTGAAGCTGATAGGCAACCCAGTCGCCTGTTCTCAGTCCATCCCTATAGCTACCACGCTGGTAAAAATCGCCAATGAGCTGGAACCAGACTCCATCTTCAAGGCCCTCAAAGTATTCGCCCTTCTCTATGAGATTTCCATCTGCATCATACTCTTCAGACATACCGTCTTTTTTTCCACGGTAATAGTTCTCTTCACGTAAAAGTTGTCCTGAATCGTAATACCATCTCCATGTTCCTTCGGGCTTTCCCTCTTTGTTATATTTTCCTGTTTGTTCTGTTTTTCCGTTTGGATGATAAAATTTCCATGGTCCCGTTCTGGTTCCGTTATCATATTCACCTTCCGCTTTCAACGATCCGTCGGGATAATACTCTTTCCAGGACCCGGACCGACTTCCGTCCTGTAGTACAAGGCCCTCTCCGGCAAGTAATCCGTTCCTGTATTCGACTGCCGCAACAATGGTCCCTTCCGGAGAAAATTCAATAGAGATACCCTCCAGGATGCCGTTCCGGTATAGGCGTGTTGCCTTCACAGAGCCATCCGGGAAATATTCCCTTTCTACCTCAAGTTTCTGAATCTCCTGCGCTTCCGGCTGAAGCACATCATCAATATATTTGGAAATATGTATCAGGTCTCCCTTTTCGGAAAACTCCTTGAAATACCCGTTTTTCTTATCGTTTCTATAAGTTCCTTCAAGCTTTATTTTTCCGGTTTCCCAAAAATTAACCCATCGTCCCTGCCTCCTGTTAAATTTATCTTTCCGGTTGATACGCTGCCGTTCAACAATGAAACCTTTTTTGTATTCTGTGATCGTAACAATCTCACCGTTAATATCATACTCTTTTCCAATACCCTGTTCAAGTCCTTTAATAAAGGGTATTTCCAGTTTTTTCCATCCATCGGTATGATAATATTCTGCGGTTCCCTCTTTGATATCATCGATATAGTATTCTTTGATAACCTCCCGGTCAAGCCATGAAGTTTTATATCCGTTTCTTTTTCCATCCAGATATGTAATCTCCAAAATCAATTCCCCTTTCGGGTTGTAGAATTTCCATATGCTGTCGAGGTTGTAATCGTTCCTGTTTCCTTCTGATTTCAGAACACCGGTTTCATAATAGGATTTCCAATATCCATCAGGTTGGCCATTCCGCATAGTTCCTTCACTGGCAAGTTTCCCATTTTGATGGAAAAACTGTTGAATTCCTTCCGGTGGTATTGTATCCTGTCCGAAAGAAGAAAAAGAGGCGGTTAATATGGTTATTATCAATACGGTATATCGCATGTGTCCGGCGGGTTACTTTGATAACTCCAGCATTTTCATTATTGGCTTTCCGGCCTTTTCAATCAGATCTTTCTCCAGAATTATTTCTGGCTGTTCATCTTTCAGGGCAAGGTAAATTTTCTCCAGGGTATTCTTCTTCATATAGGGACAATCGTTGCAAGAGCATTTTTCATCGGTATGTACAATGAGAAATTCCTTTTCGGGAGAATTTTTTTCCATTGCATGTAAAATTCCGGTCTCCGTTGCTACAATGAACTTCTTTGAAGAATCCGTTTTTGCATAATTCAAAAGACTTGTTGTGGATCCAATATAATCGGCCATTTCCAGTATAATAGCTTTACACTCCGGATGTGCGATCAGTTTCGCATCCGGGTGTTGCAATTTCATGTCAATGACGGTTTCTGCCGAGATGATGTCATGAACTTCACAGGATCCATTCCATAATACCATCTCTCTGCCTGTGATGTTGTTCACATAATTGCCAAGATTTTTATCAGGAGCAAAGATGATCTTCTGGTATTTTGGAAACGACTCTACAATTTTTATGGCATTGCTGGATGTACAAATGATATCCGACATGGCTTTTATCGAAGCCGAACAGTTAATATAAGATACTACAATGTGATCCGGATATTTCTCTTTAAATGCTTTGAATTCTGCCGGAGGGCATGAGTCGGCCAGGGAACATCCTGCTTCCAGATCCGGAATGATTACTTTTTTTAACGGATTCAGTATTTTTGCTGTCTCTGCCATAAAGTGTACGCCGGCAAACATAATAATATCTGCCTTTGTCTCATAAGCATTTTGCGCCAAAGCCAAACTGTCTCCAACAAAATCCGCAATATCTTGTATTTCAGGTACTTGGTAGAAATGAGCTAAAATTACGGCATTTTTTTTCCGTTGCAGTCCCTTGATCTCATCAATTAATTTTTCTTTTGAAAAATACATTCTTTATAATAATAAAAATATCTCTTTATTTTATTGTTATTTATAGTAGGTGTTAGCTTGGTTGAAAGATTTAACCAGTAAAGTTTTGTTTATTCATTTGTTTTAATTTATGAACATGTTATACACACTATATATTCTATATATTATTGATTTATAGTAAAATAAAACATGTTAACTGAGTTAATAAATTTCTTGGTTGTTTATAAAAAGAGGCTTCGGAAGCCCCTGAAAGTTGTGAAAACAAGTTGGTAAAAAAGGACAAGTTTGGGTATTTCAGGAAGTTTTCTTTGACATCACCAGAAACACGATTTTTATAAGAATTTGATAACAAAGTTAAACAGTTGTCAACATTTTTCTGTTTAAAATTTAAAATAGTGGTTTTCAGGGTAACCTGAGAGAGAATGGCTACCTTTGGAAAAAAATATAAACAATGACTGAAAATGCCGAAATAATTGCTATAGGAAGTGATCATGCGGGTTTCGTTATGAAAGAATATCTAACAAAGATACTGGCTGGTTGGGGGGTCAAAGTTAAGGATTTTGGTGCGTTTTCGGAGGAGAGTATTGATTATCCTGATCCTGTCCATCCTCTTGCCAATTCAATAGAAAAAGGAGAATATACCAGGGGCATTATTATCTGTGGTAGTGGTAACGGAGCAGCAATGGTGGCAAATAAATATCCACATGTAAGGGCAGCTCTTTGCTGGGAAGAGGAGATAGCAAAACTTGCCAGACAACACAATGATGCCAACATTATCTCCATACCTGCAAGGTTTATATCAAATATTCGTGCGGCTGAGCTTGTTCGTGTGTTTTTATATACCGAATTTGAAGGTGGGCGTCACGAAAGGCGTGTAAATAAAATCCCGGCACCTATTCAATCTTAACCTGATGAATGCATCTGCCAGTCAATTTCTTGAGAAAGCAGCCCTGAAGTCTTTTGATCCGGAACACCGCAAAAGACTGGATTTTAATATTGATAAATATGACCAGGCGGTTATCCTGGGAAAGCTGCAATACCGTGATATCGAACTTGCAAAACGCAGGGCTGCAAACCTGAAAGGAAAGGTTATCAACAAACTTGACACTTACCTGCTCGAATTTCAGAAAAATTTTGAAAAACGCGGAGGAAAGGTAATCTGGGCACACAGTGGACGTGATGCGCAAAAAGAGATCATGCAGATCATCAAAAAAGCGAAAGCCAGGGTGATAGTGAAGCAAAAAACCATGGTCTCAGAGGAGCTGGAAATCAACGAGGTATTAGAGAAAAACAAACGGGAAGTATTTGAAACAGATCTGGGCGAATACATCGTACAACTTGAAGGCGAAAAGCCGTATCATATTGTAACACCCGCAATGCATAAATCCAAAGAGGATGTTTCAGACCTGTTTCACAGAAAATTTGGTTTACCCGAAAATACACCCCCCGAGAAGATCACAAAGTTTGTAAGAGAGAAACTGCGCAGCGAATTCATCCGTGCAGATGTTGGGATTACCGGAGCTAATTTTCTGGTCGCAGATGTCGGGGCAGTAGCCCTGACAGAAAATGAGGGAAACGGCATATTAACGTTTGCTTTTCCAAGAATACACATTGTGGTTACGGGGATTGAAAAGCTGATCCCCACTCTGGAAGACCTGGACCTTTTTTACCCACTGCTGGCCACCTTTGGAACAGGTCAGCGGCTAACAGTTTATAACAACGTGTTATTCGGGCCGAAGAAAGCAAATGAACCTGACGGTCCGGAAGAGATGTACGTTATACTTGTAGATAACCGAAGGACGGAACTTTTAAAATTTCAGGAACAGCGAAAGGCTTTGTCCTGTATACGATGCGGAGCATGTTTAAACGAGTGTCCTGTTTACCGGAGTGTGGGAGGACACGCCTACGGGACTGTATATTCGGGCCCAATCGGCTCTGTAATTTCTCCCCATCTACTTGGTTTACGGGAGTACAATCACCTAAGCTTTGCATCTTCTTTGTGCGGGAAGTGTACCGAGGTTTGCCCCATAAAAATTCCGCTTCACGAACTCCTTTTATACAATAGAAAAGAGGCCGTATCCAGAAAATACAGCAGTTTTTTGTGGCGGAGAATGGTTGGAGCCTGGAAATATGCAATGCTTCACAGATGGACCCTCGACCGGCCGGGACCCGCGTTAAAAAACCGGACAATACGGGTTTTCGGTAAAAAACTGTGGGGCCCCCGAAGGGAATTACCAAAAATGGCCCAGAAAAGTTTTAAGGAGCTTTGGAAGGAGCGGCAATCAATCAGCTGAATTTCCGTAAAATCCTGCGAACTGAATCCATATATCCCCCACCGAAAAGATTCACATGAACCAGGAGGGGGTAAAGATTATACAGGTCAAGTCGTTCGCGCCACCCGGGAACAAGCATGCAAGCGTA
>FLOH01001248.1_pt1 | contig 40764 bp, 34 predicted proteins | sample 756751 | NCBI WGS metagenome assembly FLOH01 (sample SAMEA4026879, study PRJEB14308) | marine metagenome | biome: coastal water; material: water | depth 74 m
AAAACTGTGGCCGAGGGAGTTGAAGATGAGGCTGACTGGAATTTTCTTGAAAATTCTGGCTGTGACACAGCGCAGGGTTTCTTTATTGGCAGACCAATGAAAGCCATGGATCTTGTCGTCTGGCGTGAGCAGTGGACACAGCGATGCGCCAAAATTGCGGTTTAGGCTGTATGCCCTCGCGGCAAGGATTTAGTTGAAAGTAGTAGAGGAAAATTCAGTGCAGTGGAAGTTAAGCCGTAGGTGATTTTAGGCGTCGGGTTTAGGCGACAATCTGAAGCAGCTCATCCAGCGCTGAAGCAAGTTTTGTTCGAGAAAATGGTTTGATTATGAGTGGTGCATCCAGATCGACGCCTGATTTATCCACGATTACCCCGGAAGGGAAACCGGACATATAGAGTGTCTTCACCGCAGGAAATTTCTCCCTAACCTCAGCCGCCAGTTCTACGCCAGACATTCCGCCAGGCATAGCGATGTCAGTTAGCAAAATTTCAATGTCTGGATTATTTTGCAAGCTAAGCAAAGCCTGTTTGCCATCGGTTGCTGCCAGCACCTCGAATCCCATGTTTTCCAGATAACTCACTGTCACTTCCAATAACTCGTATTTATCGTCAACAACGAGAACTTTTTCGGTGTGGTTATTATTTATCAAGTAGGGGGAATTGTCTTGGCTTGATGAACTTACCAGTGCTATTTCATCAGAGACTGGCAAAAATATGTCAATAGTGGTTCCTACGCCAGGCTCACTGTAAATTTGGATATTGCCACCGGACTGTTTTGTGAAACCATAGATCATAGCTAAGCCGAGGCCGGTACCTTTTCCTCTCTCCTTGGTAGTAAAAAACGGCTCGAAAACCCGGCTCATGGTCTCGGCAGTCATGCCATCGCCAGTATCAGTCACGGCGATCTGCACATACGATCCGGGATGCATATCTTCCTGATGCGCGAGAGGGCTATCTTCGGTGAGATGGAGTACGTCTGTGGTGATGTAAAACTTGCCACCCTTAGGCATTGCATCACGCGCATTAATAGCCAGGTTTAGAAAAGCGTTTTCCAGACCCGATGGGTCGACCAACACATTGGGTATGTTTTTCCCGGCATTGTATTGCATTTCAATATCCGGCCCTAAAGTGCGTGGCAACATATCGGCCATCTCACTAATAGTGATGTCAATGTCGACGGGCTTGGGTTGGAGTGGTTGACGACGCGCTACTGCTAACATGCGGTGGGTTAAATCGGCGCCTCGTTCCGCGGCTCTCTTGGCGGTATCCAATCTTTTCGCTGCCGTGCTGTCTTTTTCCAGCTCCATGGTCGCGAGATCCAGGTTGCCCATGATGACGCCTAATAAATTATTAAAGTCGTGAGCCATTCCTCCGGTTAGTTTACCGATAGCATCCATTTTTTGACTCTGCCGTAGTTGGGTCTCCAGACGTGCGCGATCACTCATATCTCTGATAAGACATGTAATTGAAACATTATCTTTGGACTTGGTTATAGAAAATGCGACTTCCACCGGCTTGGTCAACTTATGTGGACTCCCCCCTTGTCAACAATCAAATTGCTCATTCAAAGAAATAAAATGCATACTTATGTACGAGCTCTAATTGAGTAGCTAACTCTGGCTCCAGGATATTTACGCAAACGTGTGTTCAAATCTTGTCAGCGAGCTCGAAGCTCTAGTTAACTCTCTGAATTGACACGCCGATTTTTATCTTCGATTGTGCATTTTTATTGTCAAACCCATTATTAAGCAGCTACTAACTCCGCTTTATATTCTGTCCCTTGCGTGAGCATCACATAAGCAGTTCTCACGGTCTTATTAGCCAGGGCTACTGCTGCACACTTTTTCCCTCTACGTGCCACTAAACCTTGTATCCAGGCTTCCTTTTTCGTCACAGCGGTTCGCTTCATTATTTGATTGACCACTGCCATTGCTCCCGTTATCAGTTGGCTTCGAAGGGTGCTGCTTCTAGCATTTTTCCTGATATGACCGAGCTTTGTAACGCCGCCAGAAGAATGCTGCAACGGAGTTAAACCAATACAGGCAGATGCATCTTTTCCTTTGTTAAAGACCCCTAGATCAGCACAACCAAGCGCGATATATAGATTGATAGCATTTAAAGTGCCGACCCCTTCCAGTTTAAGCAAACGCTTACAGTCGTCATGCTCATCAATCGATGTTTCCAGGCAGCGGTCATAAACACGAATTGAATCGAGCAATCCTAAATGAAGCCCCCAGGCTGTATTTAATGCGTGCCTAAACTCAAAGGAAAAGCCGTTTTCAGCATCTTCCAAAAGCGATTCGATAACCCCTTTCAAACCGCCTTTCTTGGGCGATACTCGAATATTAAACTCCAGCAATAGAGCTTTAATCTGGTTACTGGACGCTGTCTTTTGCTTGATGGCGAGCTCTCGCAAACGCATCATTGACTGCAATTGCTGCTGTTCGACACTTTTTCCCTTAACAAACTGTATGTCAGTTAATTGCGAGGCTTGAACAATCGCCAGAGCATCGTTTTTATCCGTTTTTTGGTTTTGCCTGATAGACGCTACCAATTTGGCTGAAATAAGTTGAGCATCATGGCCTGCTTCAATCGCTCTCTGTTTCCAGTAGTTTGAGGTACCGCAGGCCTCAAAAATTATGCTCATTGGCTTCGACGTAAACAACCAGGTTAGAAATTCGTGATGAGGCATCTCAATATTTGAATGCACTTTGTTGTTCGTACACAGACAAACTTGAATGACTTCTTTTGCTAAATCAACACCAGCTATTGTATTCTTCATCCCTTGGACTCCTTTATGTTTTGTGTGAGAACAAACATATTAGCTCACTTCTTAGGAAGTGAGGGGAGTCCAATTATCTTGTCACTGTCGACCGCTATCATTGAAATCAGATTCTGACCCGCTGTGTTTCTGGTGCCAGCGGGATGGAGTTTGATATAACTGGACAGTCTGAAGCCTGGCAGCAGATCTTTCAGAGATTTCAGCTTTAGCTCATTTCTGCTACAGGCAAACAAGGACTCCGCTTGCCTATTAGCGAGAAGTAATTTCCCATTAACATCAGTTATTAGAACTGCTTCAGGTGCGGACTCTACAAGTGCACGGAACTGTTCTTCGCTTTCTCGTAATGCCTTGCGTGCATTTAGTTGATCGGTTCGATCATTTGCTATTCCACCAATTGCCACTACTTCGCCCGCGTCATCAAACAAGGGAAAACGCAGTATGTTGAAATACTGATTTTCATTTCCATTTATTCCGGGACACTTGCCTTGAAATTCCATGGCTTGTTTGTATTGGATTACTTGTTGATTCTGCTCGGTGATGGATTGGGAAAATATTTGTGTTGAGTCCATGCTCGTCAGCTCAAGTCCACTGGCGCTCAGAAATTCAAGGAAGCTGTTGTTGATGAGTTGATATTTTCCATGCAGGTTTTTCACGAACATGATAGCGGGGCTTTTCTGGAAAAACGACTCGTGCAACTTAATGTTTTGCTGCTGCTGCGTTAGGGTCAGCGCAAACTTCCGTCCTAGATAGGCAGATAGAAAAGCACTAACGGCAAGCATGAAATTGAAAACGATTGCTTGCCGAAAATCGGCGCTAACAAGGTTTGCTATCAGCAGCAGGCACAGTAAGATCGCGGGAGAATAGGGGAAGAGAATTTTCCATGGGCTTTCGCGGCGGCTTCTCATGCGCTTGTCAGCTCTCGCTTTCACTATGGCATCCTATCCAGACTAATTTTGTATCCACGGCTAACTCTTTGACTGGCTTCGGAAGCTATTACATGAGGTTCACTCGTCTCGGCCAGAACCGCGGTTTGTGACTTGCCTGCATCACAAGCGGCGACGCCGCCTCGGTTTTCAGCCACGGATTTGAATAGTTCGCCGATCTCAACTTCATCATCGGCGGTCAAGAGTCTCGATTTTTCGCGCGCGCGGGTCATCTTATTCCAAAAAAATATACTGATATATCAACAAGATATAGAATTTATTGGATCGGCTCACAGGTTCAGTAACAGGCCGGATCTTCTGCTTCTAGCAGGCTTCCCCCGCTAAAATTGATGTTGCCGCCAGAAATGCAGCGGGAAACCCCTGAATACTCAGGGATTTGGGTTTGTTAATCTGTGAACAGGGTCACACTTAGGGAATATTTGGCTATTGGGGCGAATTGGCGGGGTTGTAGTGCTCGTGAACCTTGCAAGCGGCATTATGCTGAATCTAATCGGGAGCCTCGCTCGCCGTAACTATTTTCTGAGGGATTGCCGAGCGAGGGTGTATTGCAGTCTAGTCCAGCTTCCTCCAGGTAAGTGTGCCGGTAATGCGCCCCTGTGGGTTTTTGAGGGACAATTTCAAGAACCCGTCAGTGAATTCAAAGTATCGAATATTGTCTCCGCCAACCCATTGCGGCACCATCGGCGAGCCTTCAACATGATGAATAACGATACTGTTTTCCAGGTCATAACTAACCCTGCCCCAATAGGCGAAGCCGCCTGTGACGCGCTCTGATGATTGCTCATTGCGCTGCGGCAGGTCGCGGGGCATGCCTAAACCGGCCATATTGCCCAAGCTGTCGTAGCTAAGACGGCCAATATAGTTCATATCAATTGCATCCCCTTGCGCCGGGTACTGAAAGTAACTGACCAGCTCATAGTCACCAATAAACATCTGTTTGATGTCGGCTAAAGATTCGGCGGCGCGGATTTGTGTTGGCATGGCGAAGACGAAAATAGCAGCAATTGCCGTAAGAAATCCATCGATGTTGACTATTCTATTCATTGCAATGCCTCAGAAATTGTTTTCTACGTTCTCTTTCTACGTTCAATTTTCTACGGCAGGATTCGCTAATCTGCTATTTGCGGATCAATCGAGATCCAGTAACAGAGCATAGAAGCCCTACCCCCTTATGTCTATGCTTGATTAGCGGGTGTCGATGGGAGTAATTCCCCTTACATTGCCTTCGTCATCTGTTGTATAACAGTGCCTCTGCGAGCTTTTAAAACTAAAAACCACGAGCTAATAACTAACAGGGCTCAGCATTTTTTAAGTGAGGATCAATCATGTCTAGAATACGCAATTCCTACTTTCTCCGAGGCCTGGCTTTGATAACAATGCTATTGGTCGGGGCTCAGGTTATGGCTCAGGCGCTGCCTAATCCCTATCGCGCCGTAGATGCCTGGGCAAAGCTGCCCAATGGCCGCACCATGGGCGCAGTGGGGGGTGTCACCATGGACCCGGATGGTCGACATGTGTGGGCCGTTATCCGCTGTGACACCATTGCAGAGGGACGTTTCGGCGACGAATGTCTGGACTCGGATCTGGATCCCATTATCAAGTTTGATCCCGACGGCAACGTCGTGGAGAGTTTTGGTGGTGGCATGTTTATTTGGCCACATGGCATTGCCACAGATGCACAGGGCAATGTGTGGGTGACTGATGCGGTTGCGGATAACCGCCGCCCTGCCGGAGATTCACGAGGGCATCAGGTGGTTAAATTTAGTCCTACGGGTGAGGTCTTAATGGTATTGGGCACACCGGGTGAAGCCGGAGGAGACAATAGGCACTTCAATGCTCCTGCCGATGTGGTAGTCGCTGAAAACGGCGACATCTTCGTGGCTGACGGTCACGCCAACACCACCAATAACCGGGTAGTAAAATTTTCCAGTGACGGCACCTTCATCAAGGCCTGGGGAAAAACCGGCTATGCACCCGGTGAATTTAGAACCCTGCATGCCATTGCCATCGATTCACGTGGCCGAATATTTGTCGGCGATCGTTCCAATAATCGCGTGCAGATTTTTGATCAAGACGGCGAGTTCATTTCCCAGTGGACACAATTTGGCCGACCCAGCGGCATCTTCTTCGATGAGCACGACAATATCTTTGTCGCCGACTCAGAATCTGACGATGTGCAAAACCCCGGTTGGGAGATGGGCATAAGAATTGGCGATGCCTTGTCCGGCTGGATCGATTATTTCATCCTGCTGCCCACCGGCGATCCTCGAAGTACAACGGGTAATGGCGCGGAGTTTGTCGCCGTCGACCGCGAGGGCAATATGTACGGCGGCGAGCCCAGCACACAAAAATTGCAAAAGTATGTGAGGGTTAGGCGTTAAGTGGAGCTCGCGAGAAATCGCTTATTTGGGGGCACTTATTTAGAGGACACTAATAATCTAATAACTTAAGCCACGGGAATCGGATTGAGCTTTTCGTTAAGTTACTATGTTATTAGTGTCCCCTACCTTTCATTCTTAATTGTGCCGATGTCTTTTCTCTCAGAGCAACATAATAAAAAAATCGAAGTAGCGTTACTCACCTTATGCGGCTAGAGAAGCAACTAGATGAAATTTGAATTAGATAGACCAACTATAATAAAGCTAGGAATTATTGGAGTTCTTCTTCTAATTGCTCCATTTGTCGTCCCATTCGTTTTCGAACTCGTTCTTTTTGCTGACATTATGGGCCTTGAAGCCCTCATACTTTTCCTGATCTACCAATTTCGACATGTAATACTGGCTTTTGATGTAAAGCTAATCGAAGTTAGAAAGCATATATCTTCCACCATTTTGTTGCTTGCAAGCATGTATGTGTTCCAGCCAAGAATTTGTATAAGCCATGCAGCGGGTAGTAGCCTTATCCTGCTTTTTGCATGCTCGTTAACAATAGCTATGGCGCTTTGGGTGCCTGCAATATATTTGAGTGTTGGCGGTTTTACGTAGCGCAGGGTAACAAGAAATAAATGGGGGAAGAGTAAAATACAGTAATTTTCGATGTTTGCTCCTGGCCGAATACCGATCTTGCAAGCAACTGGTTCGAAGCCTGTTCGTCTAATTCCGAATCCCCCTTATCCTTCAACATGTTACCTATAGGTACTGTCCCATTGAAGTGCGTCGTAGAACTCTTTAACCCCTTGATTCAATTAGCTATAGCATTGTAGTTTGGGACACAATTTATGAATTCGGCTATCTGTTTGTGCCCAGCCCCTTCCCCTCTAGTTCGTCCTAACATTTGTCCAAGTACGCAGAGGTTTTGTGTGAGTTGGAAGCTGGTAATACACTTTCTACCATACCCATGTTTTGGGGCAAAAAAAAGCAGCTATCCCTTTTTAAGGGTAGCTGCTTGATTAGCTATTAAAAAATAATGGACTATATAAATATTTATTAGAAAAAGGCATCAATCTGAATAGTGAACCTGTCTTCATCAAGGATAGATCTACCACCATCGCGACTAGAAAATTCAGCTCTGAACTTAATATTTTCGCGAACAAAGTGATCAATACCCAATGTCCATGAATTAATTTTATCTCGACCATCATTTACTTCATAAGAATCAAAACGTGCAACCGGTGTAAAAGAAGGTCGGCCATCGCTTAAAATATTATAAAAACCCTGAACGTAATAAGAAGTGTTTGACTCATTGCCGACACCGGACGCTAAATCATCCTCGGCTTGCATATAAGCCGCATTTATCACCAGTCGATTTTCGAGCGTAGTCCATTCGGTATCAATCGCGTAACGACTCTAATCACGATCGGCTAAATTACAAGGGTCTCCGATACTAGACCCGCCTCCACTTTGCATCGAACAGGTTCCGCTAAGAGCCATACCTCCCACCATCAAAGATGGAGTAATATCGTAAGCGATACGTCCAAGATAAGTATCGGCATCTACTCCTTCGTTATCATTAGCTACTCCGCTATAGCTCACACCGTAAAACAACTTACTATTCACGCGCCCAAACATGGTCAAGTTTTGTCGGTTTTTTCGCAGAGATGCGCCATTGTCAGCGCCGCCGAAACCCTGATCTATTATAGAATTTCGATTGATGGTTGACCTTCTGGAACTGCTGTAGCTGTTGTAGGGGTCAAAATACAAGATGGGCGCTCTGGATATCTGTACATTTACCTCAGAACTCATGCTATACGTGCCCTGAATAATGCTGGCACTGGCGTTAAAGCCATCTTCATCTTCTGCCTCCAGTTCAATTAAACCTGAAAACCCGTTACCAAACTGACCGGCAATTATCACTTCAACTTCATGAACTGCCCGGTTTTTTGCTACACCGCGGTCCTTTTTATCATAGGGTCTGGAGATTATGCCTGCACTGACAGGAAACATCTCATCCAGCCTTAGGGCATCGGTAACACGTCTGCCAGGCATTTGTCTTTCAGTAAAATTAAAGCCCTGTAGTTTATACAGCCGACCAAGCTGATTTAACGCCGGAAAAGCACTATGACAGCCAGAACACTGCACACCTTCTTTTCTGGCGAATGCGGGAATGGCATAGGACTGTGATGCACCTGCAAGTAGTACAAACAAAAGCAAAAAAGAGGAAATATTTCTTAAGAATTTCATGGAGCCCACCTTATATGGATAATACGAGAATACATAGTCACGAATATCGGCCATGAGGAACAGATCATTACCCAGGAGAATAAAGGAAAGGGGATAAAGGAAAGGGAAAGGAAAGGGGGGTGAAAGGAAAGTGAAAGGAAAGGGGACGGAGGGATTAAAAATTGAGCAATATTCACGGGAGAGATTGATTCGTAATTTGGCTGAGCCAAATCCCTCTCCCTTCGGGCAGCGCTATGCGCTGTCCATCGCGCTAACGCGCTTGTCGAACTCCCGACCAACTACTTCGAAGCCAGTTACTCTCAATTGGGCATTCAGATGGAGGCTTGGGTAGAAACTCGGCCAGAGAAGTAACCCCCCTGTTTGCGGCTACAGCAATTTCTTCAGGTCCGGCTTTACCACTTTCCCCATGGCATTCCGCGGCAGTGCATCGATTAGCCTAATCGCCTTGGGAATCTTGTACGAAGACATCTTGCCATCGCACCAGTTCTTAAGATCGCTATACTCCATGCTTTTGCCTGGTTTCAGTCCGATAAAAGCCAGCACCGATTCGCCCCAGGTTTCATCTTCGACGCCGATTACCGCGCACTCTGTAATATCTTCATGGGTTAACAATGTGCCTTCAATTTCCAGTGCAGAGAGTTTATAGCCGCCGGATTTAATAATATCGATCGAAGACCTGCCCATGATTCGGTAGTAACCGTCTTCGATTACGGCGACATCGCCGGTGCAAAACCAGCCGTCATGAAAACTTTCGATGGTAGCTTTTTCGTTATCCCAATATTCGAGAAAAACATTGTCGCCTTTGATGCGTATTTCCCCCGGGGTGTTTTCCTCCAGCACCGGACTATTATCTTCATCAAAAAGTTGTGCTTCAACACCAGGCAGTGGCTGACCCACATGGCCAGCTCTTCTCTCGCCATGGTAGGGATTGGAAAGCCCCATGCCAATTTCGGTCATGCCGTAGCGCTCTAACAAAATTTGACCCGTTAGTTCTTTCCATTGATCGAACAACTTTACCGGGCAGGCGGCTGAGCCTGAAATATTTAAGCGCATGGGCCTGAAGCCGTCGCAAATTTTCTTAACTTCGGCTTCGTCGATCGTGTCGAAATATTGGATGAGTTTTACATAGATAGTAGGCACCGCCATAAATACGTTATATGTGCCCGCTACAATCTCGGCGGTGATTTTTGGAATATCGAATTTAGAAAACAAATGTACGGTGGCCCCGGCCCATAAACCACAACTGAGGATATTAATAATGCCGTGTATATGATGCACCGGTAGAAAAAGGGGGATGGCATCGTCCTCGGTCCAGGACCAGGCTTCGATCAATGTTGTGATTTGCGCGGCAATTGTTTTGTGGGTACTAACTACGCCTTTCGGCTTATTGGTTGTGCCGCTGGTGAACAACATCATCGCGCGACGATTCGGATCGATGTTAGGCAAGTCGCCGACTTCTTCGGCTAGCACGTCGTCGACAGAGAGCAATTCGATATTCATTTTTGCGCAAAGTTCACGCAGAGATTCCTGATATTTTCCATTGGCGATCATGCGGGTAACGCTGGCGCAAGAAAGATAATGATCTAACTCTGCAACGGCCGAGGACACATTTAATGGCACCGCGATACCGCCCGCTCTCCATACCCCATGCATTGTAGTCACATAGTCCAGGCTCGCCGGCATAAAAAACGCGATACGTTCTTCCTGTAAATCTTCCCGGCTGTTGAGTAGGCCGGTGGCAAACTTGTCGATGCGTTGATTTACCTCTGCATAGCTATAGCGCGCGTCACCTTCGACCAGCGCTACCTTGGTATTGTCGTCGTTTAAATGGGGAAAACTGCTTTCTGACATCTGTATAAGTCCGTCTTGTTTCTGTTGGTAGATTTCTAGTTATAGAAGTTTAACTCTAGATATTTCAACTAGAGATATTTCAACTAGAGATTTTCGGGCTAAAAAGTTCTCTCGTTTTTCAAAATCGAGAATCACACCAGCGCACTCACGATAAAGAATAGTATCGACGGTCCCAGCAAGCATCCCACGCCGGTGTAAAAAGTAGCCGTCATGGCACCATAGGGTACCAGTTTGGGATCAGTCGCCGCGAGTCCGGCGGCAACGCCACTGGTCGTACCCATCAAACCACCGAACACCATAGCAGATCGAGGATTGTCGAGACCAATCGTCTTGGCAATCATCGGCGTGCCAATCATCACCAGAATGGATTTTATCAGACCGGCGGCAACGCTGAGTGCAATGACATCAGAACTGGCACCGAGTGCGGAACCGGTTACCGGGCCGACAATATACGTCACTGCACCCGCCCCAATGGTGGTTATCGCAACCGGGTCTGTGTAGCCATACATTACCGCCACGACGGCGCCGACTATAAAAGACACAATTACCCCGGCGAAAATGGAGACAACGCCGGCCATACCCGCCTTCTTTAATTCACCGAGCTTAACGCCGAAAGCCGTGGCGACGATGGCGAAGTCGCGCATCATGCCGCCGCCCATGAGGCCGATGCCACCTAGCAGGGTGATATCGGCGACACCAGTGCTACCGCCGGTGGCGCGGCCACCAAAATAGGCGGCGAGCAGACCTAGCGCAATAGCGATAGCGGAGCCGTGGATGCGCCCGTTGGTTAACTTGTCGGCGACGAAATAGGAGAGCCAAATGGTAACGCCGACGACGGCGAAGGCAACAATCAAGGAGTTTCTAACAAATACTGTCTCGAAAATTTCCATTAGACTATTTCCTCCTGCTCTGACTCCACACTTGTGGAGGCGCCGATCTTACTGATTACCGGGACCAGTGCAAAGCTGACCACCACCGCGGCGACCCCGGCAACCACGGCCAACATGCCGCCCTCGAAGGCGGCGACAACATTCTGTCTGGCCGCCATCGCCACCACGATCGGGATATACATGGCACTCCAAAATTGAATGCCGGCGCCAGATACGCCATCTACCAGGCTCTTGAATTTAGCAGAGTTGCTGGCCAGAACCAGAAACAGCATGGCAATACCGACCCCGCCGACATTGGCTTGAACGTCGAGTGCGATACCGAGGACTTCGCCAATCAACATGCCCAGAATGAGGCAGGCGGACAGCAGGGCTACACCGTAAACAATCATTATTCTTATCCTTATTTTCTGTGCCGCAATTAGCGGTGAGTGCTGTTAAAGTGGAGCTGATGATATGACGCAGTCGGGTTTTGTGCAATTTAGCGTAATCGACGGCCAAATGAGCGAATTTGATCGGTATTTAGCGTATTGTACGGCTACCGAATTGACAGTGCAGGGCGGTCTATAGCTTAATTGTGCTCCGGTCAACGGCGGCTCAGGGAACAACGCCAAGCATTACGCGTCACAGGCGACGGCCGCAACAACAGCAGGTTTCAATTGTTTAAAAAGGGTTTTCAAATGACTAAATTTACCACCTCACTCCTCACGCTTCTTTTGAGTATCAGCCTGTTCTCCTCGGCGGCCTCTGCTCAAAATGTGACAACGGACATCTTGCAAAGTGCTCAGGATTATTCCGATCGCTGGGTCACTTACGGCAAGAACTATGGCGCCTGGCGCTATATGCCCGATGCTCAAGTTAACCGTGAGACAGTTGCCAATCTGCGCCCGGTGTGGATTAAACAGACGGGTGTGACTGGTGGTGCCTTCGAGGTGACGGCGCTGGTCAATGATGGCCGCATGTATCTGACTACCGCTAATAGTCATCTAATCGTAGTAGATCCTCTCACCGGCGATGAGCTATGGCGCTATGACCACGATTTCGAAAACGTTGACCTCTGCTGCGGCCCCCATAATCGCGGGGTTGGCCTGTATGAAGACAAGGTATTTTACGGCACGCTGGATGCGCATTTGCTGGCTTTCGATGCGGCTACGGGCATCCAGTTATGGGATGCCGAAGTGGGCGATCATCGCGAGTCATTCTCGGTGACAGGTGCCCCTCTGGTGGTTAAAGATATGGTGTTGATCGGTGTAGGCGGCGGTGAATACGGCATTCGCGGCTATATCGATGCCTATGATGTCAACACCGGTGAGCGTCGCTGGCGCTTCTATACCACCCCTGGCGAAGGTGAGGCAGGTAATGAAACCTGGGAAGGCGATTCCTGGAAAACCGGTGGTGCGCCAACTTGGGTAACCGGCACCTACGATCCTGAGACCGACATGGTGTTTTGGGGAACCGGAAACCCGTGGCCCGATATCAATAACAACGTGCGTGCTGGTGATAACCTGTATTCCAACTCTGTGGTTGCACTGGACGCCGATTCGGGCGAATTGCGCTGGTATTTCCAGACCTCTCCGCGCGACGAGTTTGATCACGATTCAACTTCCGAGCCGATGATCATCGAAGAAATGTTCGAAGGTCAGATGCGCAAGATGATTGTGCAGGTTTCTCGTAATGGCCACGTGTACGCGCTCGATCGCATGAATGGCGATTTTTTGTATGCGGGCGAATACACCAAAGTTAACTGGGCCGAGCGCGATGAGCGAGGCAAGCCGGTGCTTAAAGAGTCCCTGTATGAACCTGCCGACACAATGATATTCCCGGGTCTGTATGGTGGTAAGAACTGGCCACCGGCATCCTACAGTCCCGATACACACATGCTTTATATTCCAACTACCGAATGGGGGACCCGGTTTATTCGCCGCGAAGGTGAAGCGCGATCCGGCACCATGGATCTCGGTGGTATTCCGCAATTTGATACCTCCGGTACTGGCTGGGTAGTCGCGTTCAATATGCTGACCGGTGATATCGCCTGGCAACGAGAGATGCCCGGTAATTTCAATTGGGCAGGTACCTTGTCCACCGGTGGCGGCCTGGTATTTTCCGGCGCGCCTGACGGGCATGTGTATGCGATGAACGATGAAACCGGAGAAGTACTTTGGAAATTCCAAACAGGGAGTGGTATCTATGCGCCGCCTACAAGTTTTACCATCGATGGTAAGCAGTACATAGGTGTTGCGTCGGGTACGCGTAATCCTGCCAGCCGAGAAGGTGTGGCAACGGGTATTTCGCCGGGCAACTATATTTTATTCAGTCTATAGCTGATTTGTAGAGTAGGTGTATGAAGTTTCAATCAGGTGTTTTGAAGGGATTGCTTATCAAACGGTTTGTAATAAAGACCTTGGCGGGAATAGTCGTGAGTTTGCTGTCCTTCTCGGTTTATTCCGGCGTCGGCGAAGGCCAGGAATTATATAACGCCTATTGTCAGCTTTGTCACGGCGGCTTAGGTGAAGGTCAGGTAATGGGGAAACCATTAACTGACGCGATGGCAAACCGACTGTCCGATCAAGATTTACTTGCGGTGATTACTGATGGCCGTTCTGGAACGGGTATGGCGGCCTGGGGTGGATCTTTAAGTGAAACTGAGATCTTCGACGTAGGCAGTTATATTCGCAATCTTCAGGGCAAGCCCGCGTTGAATTTGAACGACAATGATTCCGGCCCAAGTGATGATCCTGTCGTGCTCGCTGGAGAGCAGCTATTTAATAATTCGGCTGGCTGTGCGACTTGTCATTCCTATGGCGATCAGGGCGGAAGCATTGGCCCCTCACTGGATGGTTTATCCAGTCGCCTGGACAATGACGCCTTAATGCAAGCCTTGCTCAGTCCATCCGCTTCCATCGCAAGCGGTTATGAGGCAAAGGTCATAGAGCAGAACGATGGTACCCGGATTAGCGGACGCTTTCGCAACGATTCCGAACTGGCCGTTCAAATTCAGAGCGGAGATGGTCGGCGTTGGGTAACCTATTTCAAGGACCGGGTAAAATCGATTTCAGATTCCTCTGAATCATTGATGCCTGACAGTTATGCTAGTCTGGGCGCACAGGAGCAGGAACAATTATTAGCGTTCCTGAAATCTCTGTAAGGCGAAAACACAAGGAGTGGTTCCAGTTATGGATCCCTGTGTGCAATGACGTTGAATTGTTCTTGTCTGAATTGTTCTTGCCTGAATTGTTCGTGATAGTTAAGCGTAATCAAAAATTCTAAGCAGTAATAATCGATAGAGATTCCTTGCTCAAGGCATCTCTTATTATTCATAGCCAGAAATCAATTGGGTGTAATTATGGAATTCGATGTCGCATCACTTACTGTATTGGCTGTGGACTACGGCATGCAATTAGTCCTTGCCATTGCGACACTGGTTATAGGTCTTTATGTCGTCAAGATTATTGTCGGTGTTCTTGGCAGGGTATTCGAAAAGAGCAATGTAGATATTTCGCTGCGGGGCTTTCTGAGAAGCATGGTCTCCATGCTTCTCAAAGTCATGGTGTATATCACGGCGCTGGGTGTATTGGGCGTCGAAATGACCTCGTTTATTGCCATCCTGGCCGCCGCGGGTTTGGCCGTCGGCATGGCTCTATCGGGAACGCTGCAGAATTTTGCCGGTGGAGTAATGATTCTTCTATTTAGGCCATATAAGGTTGGTGATGTTATAGAGGCTCAGGGTTATACGGGGTCGGTAAAAGATATCCAGATATTTGTAACTATATTGAATACGCCGGATAACAAAACTGTGCTGATTCCTAATGGTGGACTGGCAAATGGCTCGATGACTAATTATTCGACGCAAACGACGCGCCGTGTGGACTGGACTTTTTCAATCGCCTATGGCGATGACATTGATAGAGCTTATGCTGTGTTGAATCGATTGCTTGTAGCGGATGAGCGAATACTAAAAGTTCCCGAACACTTCATTGCGCTGTCAGAGTTGGCCGCGAGTTCGGTTAATATCGTGGTAAGAGCGTGGGTAAATACAGCAGACTACTGGGCCGTGTATTACAAAATGAACGAAGAAGTCTATCGAGCATTTGCTGATGAAGGTCTCTCTATACCCTTTCCGCAAATGGGTGTGCATGTGCAAAAAGTGGATAGCTGAGCAAGTCAGGCCCGAGACGAAGGGGGCAGAAGCGCACATCAATCACCCTGGTTTCAGCAAATTCTCTAATATAGTAAAGTAATACCTTTACTAATAGAGCCTCGCGACATCGAACAGCATGGCACCTCCCATTTTTGTACTCGATATAGGGGTGCGCGATCTCAAAGTCACCCGGGTTGTTTTTTTTGGACTATTTCAGCGCAGTGATTCGAAAGATTGATATAGGTCAACGGTAAGGAATATCGACTATGGTTTCATACACCTACGCGCTCTGGCGACGAAAGACGCTGGCATGAATTGTCAGCAGAGGCAGGCGCAAACGCTTATCCGTTACTTCTCATGCTGTTGACGCGCATGTCGAATGAGAGAGTAGCCCACCGTGTCTCAAGCAGGGACGGGGCTGTTGCAAGACCGGGCAGCCCCACTTTTTTGCCTCGAATTTAGCGTCAATCCAACTACATCCCAGGTCGTAGTCTGTTTTATCTCTCCCTCTCCCTCTCCCTCTCCCTCTATCTCTAGGGGCAGGCTATGATACTTTCGGCGTGGGGCGAAAATCATAAATCGAGGCAGGTTTAAAGCGGGAAGATTTGCATCCTCTTTATCAGGGTAGACAGTCCGGATTTAGTCCTTTGGCATTGGCCGACTGGCGCAGTGCGTTTGCCGCACCCATCAGGCTGCGTAATTCCGCCATTCGAGAGTTTGGTGACGGGTGAGTTGATAATAATTCTGCTGGGCGCGGTCCACCGTCTGCGCTCATGTTCTGCCACAGAGTATTGCTTTCCTGTGGATCGAAGCCGGCCTCTGCCATAAGTATGACGCCGATGGAATCGGCCTCGCTTTCCTGTATTCGATTGAAGGGAAGAAACAATCCCAGTTGTGTCCCTGCATCTAACACTTGCAAGTTGGTGTCAGATACCCCGAAAATTTGCGCGGCCGCAACACCGACGTCGCGCAATACTGATTGGCTCGCACGTTCATTGCCGTGATTGGCCAACACATGACCTACTTCATGGGCCATCACCGCCGCCAATTGATGTTGGTTCTGCGCGACAGAGAACAAACCATTATAGACACCGATTTTACCGCCAGGGAGGGCGAAGGCATTGGCTTGCTCATTGTCGAATACGGTGACTTCCCACGCAGAGCTGCCGCGCTGATCTTCATTCAGGGCGGCAACGACATAGTTGGCGACACATTGCGCATAGCGAGTTTCTCGGAGATTGCTTGTCTGCGGTAATTCGCTCTGCATCTGGCGATAGGCGCTGACGCCCTGTTGTGCCATCTCGGCGTCTGAGTAGAGCACGACTTGACGTCTGTTCAGAGGCGAGCTTGCGCAGGCGCCGAGCAGACTCAAAAAAATGCAAAGTTGAATCGTCTGGAAGTTTTTCATGGTCTTCTATAGCGCAATGATGATCATCACGATAAGCCTGGCGCAGTACAGCAACAATCTGCTAGAAATCACATTCCGCTGCATCCAGCTGTACGCGAATCTCATTACCTTCTTCGTCGATGTTGACTTCAAAGCAATTGCCCTCAAGATCGCGAAGCAAGCGGCGGCCGCCTGCAGCGGCAGTAGGATTGCTATTAGCTGATTCATTCAGATAAATAACTTCACGGGCGGGGGCTGCTCGATACACTACCCTGCCACGATTCGTGTCGTAAGCTCTGTCGTAACCCCAGGGATAGCTGAGTATTGAGCCGAGCACCAGGCCGCCAACAAAGTCTGCGGAATCATGCCGCCGGTATCGACTATAGCGATTGCCGTAGGAGAAGCTGAAATAGTTATCGCCGCGTCGATTACTACTGCCGTAGTGGTAGGGATTGTATCGATTGTATCGATTGGAAGAGTAGCCGTGATTAGAGTGACTGGCATAATTGGAACTGCCAAAACTGCGCCGATTACGACGATCGTCAGCCGATGCGGCTTGGCTGAGTACCATTACGGCAATGACAGAAACACTTAGCAGAACTCTTTTCATCATCATAATACTCACCTTTCTGATTACACCACCACATCCACTTAAGGATTTAGCGCGTAGATAACGAACCTTCGAGTGTAATCCTACGTGAACGCAATGAACACCAGCTGAACAAATAAGTAGCTATCGAAACCATGGCTTTGCAGTGCGGATTCAGTGTTTCCAGTTTTGCACAGAAGTGACAATGATTTCATGCAGGGCTTTGGTGGCGGGACCTGCAGCGTGTCTATCTGCCAGCATGAGATACAGCGGAATCACCCGCTCAACGTTTTGCTGCAAGGGAATTTGCACCAGTTCGCCGGCGGCAAGCTCCCGATCGATCCAGTTCCGTGGCAGGAAGCCGAAGGCCAAGCCTGATTTAATCAAGGCGATGCTGCTGGAGAAATGGCTCACAGTCCAGCGTTGCTCAGCTTGCAGCCAACCGGCATCCTGCTCGCGGCGGGCGCCGGTGTCCCGCAACACTACTTGGCGATGCGCGCGAAGTTCGAGCTCAGAGACATCGGGGCCGTGAACCGACCCGACCTTAGGGCTCTTCCCTGCGCTGTGCGTAAGCAGAGGATGCCCGGGCGCCACTACCGGCAGCATGCTAATCTGCATGAGTGGCGTACCACTAAAACCTGTCGGTAGCACTGGGCCCAACACAAGATCTGCTTTTGCTTCTAGCAAAGCCTCACTAGTACCGGAAAGGCTAGTCTCCAATACCCGGATTCTGGTGTGGGGAAATTGCTGCGAGAATTGTTCAAAGGCGCAGATCAACGATTCAATATTCAATAACGCATCGAGCGCAACGATTACTTCTGCCTCGAATCCCATTGCCAGCGATGCAGCCACCGCTTCGGCATCTCTGGACTGGCGCAACAATTGCTCGGCATAGCGATACAGAACCTGCCCTGCCTCGGTCATCACAGCCTTGCGCCCGTTCAGGGCCAGCACCGGTTGCGGCAATTGTTGGTTGAGTCGATTGATGGCATAACTTATTGAAGACTGGCTTTTATTCAGTGCTTCGGCCGCCATAGCATAAGAGCCGCTATCCACCACGGTTTTGAATGCCAACCATTGATCCAGCGATATACGGGGTGGTTTCATATAAACATCTAATAATTAAATATATAATAACTAAAAATAGCATCAATACATCGAATAATATGCCCTATTATTACGCCATTCAAGTCACTATTGGCCTAATAACGAGGTTTACTATGAAACAAGGAAAATTGAGAAAAGTATTACGAGTTAGCAGCGGTCTGTTCCAGGCTAATAGTGTTAGTTCGCTGTTAATGGATGAATTGCTGGCGGGTATGCAAAAGGCGGCTCAGAATATCGAGCTATGGGAGAGGGATTTCAGAGAGCATCCTGTGCCACATCTGGACGCGGCCTGGCTGCAGGCGCTGATGAAACCAGCCAGCGAGAGGAGCGAACAACAGCAGGCCAAAGTTGACTATTCGGATTCACTGATCGCTGAATTGCAGTCGGCGGACACAATCATCATTGGTCTGCCTATGTACAATTTTTCTGTACCCTCGATGCTGAAAGCCTGGATCGATCATATTGCTCGAGCAGGAGTCACGTTTAAGTATACAGAGCAAGGTTCGGTTGGTTTGTTGCTTGGCAAAAAAGTTGTGCTTGTAGCGGCAATGGGTGGAGTGCATGAGGCAGGTGCGAGCGACTTTCTAAGACCCTATATGAAGCAGATAATGTCTTTTGTTGGCCTGGATGATGTTGAATTTGTCACGGCCGATGGATTGAACATGGGGTCAGAAAGAAGAGAACAAGGTTTAGCGGTCGCCAGAGATCAGATTGAAAAATTGATTGTTAGCTATAGAGATGAATCACAAATAGCCCAGGAGAACGTGGCATGAATAATTCAAAACCAATTCGAGAAATAGAAGAAGTGTTAGTAGCACGGTCAGCCAGTGATGGCGATGGAGTGCAATTAAAGCGGGTATTCGGCGGAGGTAATCTTGCGCGCTTCGATCCCTTCCTGATGCTTGACGAATTTGGTTCAGATAAGGCCGCTGACTATATAGGAGGTTTTCCGTCCCATCCTCATCGTGGATTCGAAACCGTGACCTATATGTTGGAAGGCAATATGGAACACCGTGACCATATGGGCAATATAGGCAATTTGGGAGCGGGTGATGTGCAGTGGATGAAGGCTGGTTCCGGCGTAATCCACTCGGAAATGCCCATGCAGAAGGAAGGAAGAATGCATGGCTTTCAGTTGTGGTTGAACCTCCCCTCTAGCGAAAAGATGACACCAGCCACTTATAAGGATATCAATGCCAGTGACATCCCGACTTATAAGGCGGGCAATGTAAGTATCACCGCCATCGCCGGAGAATTAACCACGAGTGACATCAAGCTTAATGGGGCGGTTTCCGGTTTGAGCACCGACCCCGCCTATTTGGATATTGCTTTTGAAAAAGGCGATCAAATCGATATCGATGTGCCAGATGCTTACACAGCATTGGTCTATGTGTACCAGGGTAGCGCCTATGTGGGAGAGAATGTGGGAGAGAATGTGGGAGAGAATGTGGGAGAGAATATGGGAGAGAATGTCGGTGAGCATGCGGTGGGGAAAGATTACCTATTGTCGAAGGGAAAGCTCGCTCGACTTTCGAAACATGGATTACTACGCATAAAAGCCAGTGCCGATAGCAAGGTATTAGTAATGACAGGCAAGCCGATCGGGGAAGCCATTGTTCAACAAGGGCCGTTTGTAATGAATACAATTGCAGAAATTCAGTTAGCGATTCGTGAGTACAATGAAGGAATGCTCGTTTAAGCGGCGGCGAATCGTGATGTCTGGCTGGAATTTAAAAAGAGTATTGGGGAGAGGGGTATAACGCCCAAAGCAGGGGTGCTTGGGAGCACCAGCCTGCTTTGTTTGTTATGTGTTGTTAATCGTACGCTAATTCTTGTACTTAGATCGCAACAACATTATTTGCACATGGACCTTTCTGACCTTGTCCTACTTCGTACTCTACTGCCTGGCCATCATTAAGAGTTGCATAACCGCCACCACTCTTGATTTCTGAATGATGTACAAATAGGTCTTTTCCACCATCCTCTGGAGTGATGAAACCAAAACCTTTGTCCGCGTTGAACCACTTTACTGTACCTTTACTCATGCTATCCTCACTGGATTGATATTCAATTAATTGCAAACTTCTGCGTGAGTATTATAACTGCCATTACTGTCCCGAAGCGATAAGCAAAGGATTTTCAGTAGATTTGATGCGCAATGCCCTGAATACGTGGCATGTAGCCCTTCTCAAGGGCCGGTATCGCCGGTATTCTTAAGCTTATTTTTGACTATTTTTGCTTTTTTTGTCGAATGAGGGCCAAATTTGGGAAAAATACCGAGTGTTCCACGTTAAAATCCGCTTATCTTAATGCGCCGAAAAACGATCAAATCGGCTGTAAATCGCGCTTTCTTTCCCGAGTACACGCGCGAATTTTTTCGTTTCGGGGTAAACACTGAGACAGCTCGCGAAACAAGTGAGTCGGGTTTAATTAAGCGCTAAAGCGGGAGCTTATTGAGCGAGATAATTGACCGATTCCTGCAACTATTGCACTCGCAATGATGGACTTACGGAGAGATAGCTTCTATCCTTCGCATCCTCAAAATCCCCGGCAGGATTTCAGTTGCGCCTGAATAGCATCAAGACGCTTCGATTTTCCTGGCTTGCCGATGGCATTCTGCACACTATTTTTAAACAGGCTGTCACTGCGGCGGCAACTTTTAGGACCATCAAATGACTACCGATACGGTAACCGCTTTCGATCAATTGGGGCTTTCAGCGCCTATTATGAAAGTATTGGACGATGTTGGATATGAAACGCCATCACCGATACAGGCAGAAACCATTCCTCTGTTACTAGAGGGACGAGATGTAGTGGGACAAGCCCAAACCGGCACCGGTAAGACGGCGGCCTTTGCCCTGCCTATTCTCTCAAAACTCGATCTAAAGCAGCAAGAGCCTCAGGTAATGGTGTTGGCTCCCACTCGAGAACTGGCAATCCAGGTGGCTGAAGCCTTTCAAAAATATGCAACGCACCTAAAGGGTTTCCATGTGCTTCCGGTCTATGGTGGCCAGGATTACAGCGGTCAAATTCGGGCATTGAAGCGTGGTGTGCATGTAGTGGTAGGCACCCCTGGTCGGGTGATGGACCATATGCGCAAGGGTACGCTAAAGCTGAATAAGCTCAGCACCCTGGTGCTGGATGAAGCCGATGAAATGTTACGCATGGGATTTATCGATGACGTAGAGTGGATTCTGGAACAAACCCCCAAACAACGACAAATCGCTTTGTTTTCCGCCACTATGCCTCATCAGATTAGGCGCATCGCGAATCAGCATCTAAACAATCCTGCAGAGATTACTATTAAGGTCACAACGGCTTCAGCAGATCTGATTCGGCAACGTTTCTGGCCAGTCAGCGGGATGCATAAGCTGGATGCGCTTACTCGCATTCTTGAAGCGGAAACCTTCGATGGCATGATCATCTTCGTGCGCACCAAAATAGTGACAGTGGAGTTAGCCGAGAAGCTAGCCGCCAGAGGCTTCGCGGCGGCTGCACTGAACGGTGATATTCCACAGCAACAACGGGAACGCACCATAGAACAATTGAAGAAGGGCAAGCTGGATATCCTGGTTGCCACCGACGTAGCCGCTCGAGGTCTCGATGTAGATCGCGTAAGTCATGTCGTAAATTATGATATTCCCTACGACACCGAAGCCTATATTCACCGAATTGGGCGCACCGGCAGAGCCGGGCGTCAGGGTGATGCCATACTATTCGTAGCGCCACGGGAAAGACGCATGTTAGGCGCCATAGAAAAGGCGACGAACAAGAAAATTGAAATGATGGAGTTGCCTTCCACTGAATTGATAAATGACAAACGGATTCAACAATTCAAGCAGGCGATCTCGGACACTTTGGCAAATGAAGATTTAAGATTGTTTGCGAGCTTGATCGAACAGTATCAGCAGGATCACAATGTGCCGGCGATAGAAATAGCCTCCGCACTTGCGCGTCTGGTGCAGGGAGATACGCCCTTACTGTTACAGAAAAAATCGACCCCAAAGGCGGATAAAAGCTGGAGCCAGGAGAGTCGTGATGATGGTCGACGTGAAGAGCGCAAACCTCGCCGCGAGAGAGCCGGGGAAAGAGACGGTGGCGGCGAGCGAGGCAGGGATAAAGACAAAGATCGAATCCGCTCGCCTCGCAGAGAAGGACCTCCCGAAAAAGGCATGGAGCGTTATCGAATTGAGGTAGGTCATAAGCACGAGGTAATGCCCGGCAATATTGTCGGCGCAATAGCGAATGAAGCAGGCATCGATAGCAAACACATCGGTCGCATCAGTATTTATGATGACCATAGTACTATCGATCTACCTGGTGACATGCCAGAGGAAATCTTTAACGGACTGAAGAAAGTTTGGGTGTCAGGCCAGGCCTTGAAAATTTCACGTACGGCCAAGGAGGAGAATTCCACTAAATCTGATCGTCCTGCCATAAACAAACCTGAGGCCGATACTCCGAGCAAGAGAAAGCCGAAATCAAAAATCAAAACCAAACCCAATGCCAAGGCAAAGGCCAGACTTAAAGAAGCGGCCAACGATAAAAAGAATGCCAAGAAAGGCATTAAGAAAGTGCGTAAGAAAAGCCCGGAGTAGATGCGACATAGAGCATGCAGTCAATGCCAGGCGCGGGGGCTCAGGCAAAGGAGCAGTGATTGTCGCTGAATTGGCTATTGTTGGGTTCCGTTGCTAGCTCCTTGCGCAAGCTCTCGTCCAGGCAGGTATTTGCTCAGAACTGCCCAATTCGAGCCCAAATAGGATAAATTTGACTCGACTGTGCCGCTACAAATCCCTATAGTTCGCACCCTTGAATTAATCCGAGTTTAAACACGATTCCAGAATTCGGCTAATCCACAGAAAATACACCAACCAGGACTAATCCATTGATCTCTACCGCCAATATCACTATGCAGTTCGCTGCCAAGCCTTTGTTTGAAAATATCTCTGTCAAGTTTGGGGATGGAAATCGTTATGGCTTGATCGGAGCTAATGGCTGTGGAAAGTCTACTTTCATGAAAATACTGGATGGCAGTTTGCAGCCTTCATCGGGCAATGTATCAATTTCTCCTAATGAACGTGTTGGCAAGCTCAGTCAGGACCAGTTCGCCTTCGAAACCCATACCGCGATCGATACGGTAATCATGGGGCATCATGAGCTATGGCAGATTAAGCAAGAGCGTGATCGCATCTATGGTCTGGCGGAAATGACCGAAGAAGAGGGCATGAAAGTGGCGGATCTGGAAATTCAATTCGCCGAATTAGATGGCTACACCGCCGAAAGTCGTGCCGGTGAATTACTAATGGGTGCTGGTATTGCTAAAGAATTACATTTTGGCCCCATGAGCGAGATTGCGCCAGGTTGGAAACTGCGCGTCTTGCTTGCACAGGCCCTGTTTTCTGACCCGGATATTTTACTCTTAGACGAGCCGACCAACAATCTGGACATCAATGCCATTCGTTGGTTGGAAGGCGTATTAAGCCAACGTAAATCAACCATGGTAATTGTTTCTCACGATCGACATTTTCTTAACTCGGTGTGCACCCATATGGCGGATATAGATTATGGCGAGCTGCGCTTGTATCCCGGAAACTACGATGATTTTATGATCGCGTCTACTCAGGCACGAGAGAGACTGCATTCGATAAATGCGAAGAAGTCGGCGCAAATTTCCGATCTTCAACAATTCGTTAGTCGTTTTTCCGCGAATGCCTCAAAAGCAAAGCAGGCAACCTCGCGAGCAAAGCAATTAGAAAAAATAAAACTGGAGGACATTAAGCCTTCCAGTCGGGTTAGTCCCTATATCCGTTTTAGTCAAGACAAGAAGCTGCATCGTCAGGCGCTAATTCTTGAAAATTTGGGCCATGGCTACGGCGATGAAACGCTGTTCACCAAGGGCAATATGATATTGGCCGCAGGCACTCGTCTGGCCGTAATCGGCGAGAATGGCTCGGGGAAAACCACTTTCCTGCGTTGCCTGATAGACGAGCTAAAGGCGAGTGCGGGAAAAATTCAATGGGCCGAGAATGCGGCTTTAGGCTATTGCCCGCAAGACAGCACCGCCGACTTCAATTGCGAACTGAATCTTTTCGATTGGATGAGCCAATGGCGTAAACCTGCTCATGGTGATCAGATCGTGCGAGCCACGCTGGGGCGTCTTCTTTTCTCGTCTGATGATTTTGAGAAGAAAGTAAAAGTTTGTTCCGGTGGTGAAAAAAATCGTTTGTTGTTCGGTAAGTTGATGATGATGGATCCTAACGTCTTACTTATGGATGAACCGACTAATCACATGGACATGGAAGCTATCGAGGCGTTGAACCTGGCGTTAGAGAATTACGATGGAACATTAATTTTCGTCAGCCATGACCGCGAGTTTGTTTCATCGTTGGCTACTCGGGTCATCGAAATAAAGGGTCAGAGTCTGGTTGATTTTCAGGGTAGCTATGAAGAGTATCTGGCGAGTCAGTTGGAACAAGAAAAGGTCGCCAGCCGTTGATTCTGAAGATTTTGGATAGGCGTGGCGGTGATTCCGTGCTTATCCGGGTTACAGTTTGATCGGCTTGAGCCTTGCTGTCGGCTAGGCCATGGATAGTTCGAACCGCTAAAAAACCGCCTCATTCATTCGCCTACTTGTTTTTGTGGCATTTACTGTTACATTGCGACCATGCAAAAATCCAGTTCAGCACTACTAGGCAATGCCGCTACATTCCTTAAGCCCTATAAAAAGCAGATTTTGATAGCTGCCGTGGCTCTGGTGTTCACCGCCGGCCTCACTCTGGGCCTGGTTCAATACGTTCGGGTAATTGTCGATAAAGGTTTTGTTGAGGGTTCGACCGAATCCTTGAATATGGCCATTCTGGGCTTTCTGGTGGTGGCTGCATTGCAGGCTATAGGCACCTTCGCGCGATTCTACTGGGTCTCCTGGCTGGGAGAACGGGTGACCGCAGACATTAGAAAGGCGGTGTATGCCCACATCATCGAACTGCACCCGGGTTATTTTGAAGACAATCTAAGCGGTGAAATTCAATCTCGTATCACTACGGATACGACACTAATCCAGTCTGTTATTGGTTCGTCTGCATCTATTGCCCTGCGAAATCTACTGATGATGGTGGGCGGAACAGTGTTTTTGTTTGTTACCAATCCAAAATTAACCAGCGTGGTGATGATCTGCATTCCACTGGTGATCGGTCCGATATTGTATTTCGGTCGCAAAGTAAGACGCCTGTCCAGAAGTAGTCAGGATGAAATCGCAAATGTTGGAGCCTATGTGGGTGAGAGCATTCAGCAGATCAAGACGGTGCAGGCCTACAACCATCAACGCTATGATGATCAACAGTTTTCAAATCATGTAGAGACGGCGTTCAAGGTAGCACTCAGTAGAATCAAGATGCGCTCCTTCCTTATTACCATTGTTACGACACTGGTGTTTGGCGCGCTAGCAATAATGATCTGGGTCGGTGGCCAGGATGTCATCAACGGCAGCATGTCCGCCGGTGAGTTAACAGCATTCGTGGCTTATGCGGTAATAGTCGCCGCCGCTGTTGGCGCCATCAGTCAGGTGATCAGTGAATTGCAAAGAGCCGCCGGTGCCATGGAACGCTTGATGGAATTGCTGGAGGCCACAAATGAAATCACGGCCCCGGAGAAGCCTCGACAGTTGGACGAAAAATTCGAAGGTCTGTTACAGGTGTCAGCATTGAAGTTCTGCTATCCCTCGAGACCGGATACGCCAGCACTCGATAATGTGACGCTAACAATCAAGCCTGGAGAGAGTGTCGCTCTGGTGGGCCCATCAGGAGCGGGAAAGTCGACCTTATTCGATATGGTGCTACGCTTTTATGATCCGCAAGTGGGTAGCCTGAGTCTCGATGGAATAGACATAAGAGAATTGGATCCGCAAGAATTACGCAGTCACATCGCCATCGTGTCGCAACAGCCGACGATGTTTACCGGTAACGTCTGGGAAAATATTCGTTATGGAAGACCCGAGGCCAGCGACGAAGAAGTACGCGCCGCCGCCGAGGCCGCGTATGCCAGTGAGTTTATCGATAAACTACCCCAGGGCTATGACAGCTATTTGGGCGAATCGGGAATTCGCTTATCCGGTGGTCAGAAACAGCGTATCGCAATTGCCCGCGCGATACTGAAAGATCCTGAAATACTCCTGCTCGATGAAGCCACCAGCGCATTGGATGCAGAGAGCGAGCGCAAGGTACAGCTGGCCCTGGAGAAATTGATGGCGAATAGAACTTCTCTGGTCATCGCACATCGCCTGGCGACGGTAATGAACGTCGATCGAATCGCCGTGCTCGATGCCGGACAACTCATTGCACAAGGTTCCCATCAGCAATTGCTGCAAGAATGTGCGTTGTACGCAAAACTGGCAAGTCTGCAATTTGCCGAGCCGAGGGCCGCGGAAACGGCGCTTGAATCAAGCAAGTAGATCGGCGGCTTGGAAGGGTTCCTCGCCAAGTTCAGTAAACAAATCCCGCGTCGGTTAGCAAACTCTGAAGACCTGAAGTGGGAAACTACAGATAAGTTAGTAGAACCGCGATGGCGAAAACAAGCAGAAAAGCAGTCGACGTAATTGTTCTGGGCGCAGGTGCGGCTGGCTTGATGTGTGCGTTTACCGCCGCTCGACGAGGACTCAAGGTTCTGGTTTTGGAGAAAGCCAATAAGGTCGGTAAGAAAATTCTGATGTCCGGCGGTGGTCGATGTAATTTTACCAACTACTCTGTCGATGCCGGTAATTTCATCTCCGGCAACCCACACTTCTGTAAATCTGCCCTCAGCCAGTTCACCCAATGGGACTTTATTGAACTGGTAAAGCAGCATGGCATTGACTATGAAGAGCGCAAACATGGCCAACTATTTTGTCTGAATTCCGCCAATGATGTATTGGCGATGTTGCTGCAAGAATGCGAACAGTCCGCCGTTGAGATTAAAACCCACTGCCAACTAAAAAGCGTCAGCGCTCTTTCTGCTCAGGATGACAAGCGTTATCGAGTCAGCCTGATTCAAGCAGATGGGGAGAGTGGGAATCAACTCGAGCTGGATTGCCATTCCCTGGTTGTCGCGACGGGCGCATTATCGGTTCCGACATTGGGAGGGAGTGATATCGGTTATGTTATCGCCGAACAGTTCAATCTGCCGCTTACCCCGCGGCGGGCCGGCTTGGTGCCGTTTATGTTCAGTGACTCTATGCAACCACTGTGTGAGCGATTGTCGGGTTGTTCACTGGAAGTGGAAGTGACTTGTAATGGTAGCCAATTTGCAGAGAATTTATTGTTTACTCATCGTGGAATCAGCGGCCCTGCGATATTACAAATATCAAATTACTGGTTCCCCGGGGATGAAATCGAAATCAATTTATTGCCGGGTATTGATGTCGGTGAATGGATACAGCAGAGAAAACAGCAACAGGGGAAAACCCGATTAAAGACTGCTTTGAGTCAGCTTTTACCAAAATCACTGGTCGGGGAGTTGGAAAAATTATGCTGGCCGGAGCACGCTGAATCAGCTATGGCTGAGTTCAGTGATAAGCGTCTTCTGGAGATAGCGGAGAAGCTGGGTCACTGGCGCCTTAAGCCATCGGCGACCGAGGGTTATCGTACAGCCGAAGTCACTTTAGGTGGCGTCGACACCGCTGGCATCAGCTCAAAAACAATGCAAGCCAGGCAGCAGGACGGCCTGTATTTTGTTGGCGAAGTGCTCGATGTAACCGGTCATTTGGGCGGCTATAATTTTCAGTGGGCCTGGTCGTCCGGTTTTTGCGCAGGACAGAATGTTTAATACTGCCGCAGGCAATGCCACTTGAGGGAAAGCTTGCTGTCAGTAGCGACGACTAATTACTACTATCGCCTCTTCTTAACAAATTCACCGCGGACTCAACGCCGCTAACAAGGCTTCTCGCCACAACCCAGAACGATAATTTCGCGCGCTGAAGAACAGACAGCGTCTGTGATGAATGCCAATGCTTCATCCAGGGTGCAGTGGCAGGATTGTTATGCAGCAGAGATTTAAAGCGAGTCGAAATCCGCGCTAACAAAATTGCCGCAAAGAACAGGAATAGAAAGCCTGGAATGACAGGTAATATCAGACCAACGAGGCCGATTATGACACAGCAAACCACAAGCAGAATGCACAGTGCCTTGTAGAGGAAAGGCATTTTTTGAGGGTTAATCTTTGAATAATTCACCGTCTTCAACTCCTGACAATCATCGATATTGAATAGCGTTAGAAAATGTAATTCATTGAATGGAACTCACTACAGGCAACTGACTAAATCAAGCCACCACGTGTAAACCAAGCAGCAACCGTACCAACTAGCTAACTCATTGTATTTATAGAGAATAAGCAAGAAGGCGGCGGCTTGATTTCGGGTTTGAATAGCGGGATTTACCATTTTGTGGAGAACCGACCTACTTACCCGCCACTCAAGGCGCGGCGTAATGGCTGTGCCAGGGCAAATTTCTTTTCATCAGCCCTGTCCCTTTTACTACAGACTATGGGGTAGAATGGCCGCCCCAAAATCCTGATGCACAAAGATTCGACTCCCCCATGCCATTATTTCGACTAGACAAGGTATCCCTTAATTTCGGCACACATATATTGTTTGACGAAATTGATTTGACGCTGATGAAAGGCACCAAGATCGGTTTATTAGGTCGTAATGGAGCCGGTAAGACGACGTTGATGAAAGTCATCGCTGGCTCGGTAATTCCCGATGGCGGGGAAAGATGGCTGCGTCCAGGGGTGGAAGTCGCCTGGCTGGATCAATCCCTACCGGAAGCCGATGATCAGACGGTTTACGATATGGTTGCCGGCGGACTATCGGAAGTCGGTGATTTGTTAAAACAATATCACCATCTCATCGCCGATTATGAACATGCAGATATGACTCAGCTGGAAAGAGTTCAGGGTCAATTGGAAGCGAAGCATGGCTGGAGCCTGGGGCAGAGGGTTGATACGGTTATTACCCAGCTGCAGCTACCCCAGGACAAATTGATGTCGGAGTTGTCGGGTGGTTGGCGTAAACGGGTGGCACTGGCCAGAGCACTGGTTAGAGAGCCGGAACTCCTGCTGCTCGATGAGCCCACCAACCATCTGGATATTCCCGCTATTGAATGGCTGGAAAAGCAATTGCAGGACTACCGCGGCGCCCTGTTGCTAGTCACCCACGATCGAACCTTCCTACAGAATGTGGCCAACAAAATAGTCGAGCTTGACCGCGGACACCTGTATCAGTTTGAGGGCAGCTTTGAGAGATTTCTTCAGTTTCGTGAGCAGCAGTTAGCCGCTGAAGACAAAGCCAATAAATTATTTGACAAGAAACTCGCGCAGGAAGAAGTCTGGATTCGTCAGGGCATCAAGGCCAGGCGAACGCGCAACGAAGGTCGAGTACGCGCTTTGGAATCGCTGCGTGAAGAACGTGGTGAGAGAAGAGAACTACAAGGCGGTGCCAGCTTCAAGTTAAACAAGGCGGAGAATTCGGGCAAGATTGTTGCTGAACTGACGGGAATAAGTCATAGCTTCGGTGACAATGTTGTGATCAAGAATTTTTCTACTACGGTTTTACGTGGCGATCGTATCGGTATTGTCGGTGCCAATGGTGCTGGCAAGTCCACGTTGCTTAAAATTTTGTTGGGAAAACTCGCGCCAGATGAAGGTGAGGTCAAACTCGGCAGCAAGCTTGAAGTCGCCTATTTCGATCAGCTACGAGAGCATCTGGATCTGGAGAAAAACCTGATCGAGAATGTCTGCGACGGTCAGGACTATATCGAAATCAATGGTGTTAAAAAGCATGCCATAAGCTATCTAAGTGATTTTCTGTTTACTCCCGACCGTATTCGTACGCCGGCCAAGGCCCTGTCCGGTGGTGAGCAAAACCGTGCCATATTGGCCAAGGTATTTAGTCGGCCGGCGAATATTCTGGTATTGGATGAGCCTACTAACGACCTCGACATAGAAACCCTGGAGTTACTCGAAGAAATTCTGTTGAAATTTCAGGGTACGGTATTGCTGGTGAGTCATGATCGACAATTTATGGACAATGTCGTTACCTCACTTATGGTGTTTGAGGGCAATGGCGTTGTTAATGAGTATGTTGGTGGTTACAGCGACTGGAACAGGAGAGGCGGCAAGCTGGTTAGTTTTGACGGTGTTGAGGCGTTACCCGGCGTAGCTAAAGAAAGCTCAAAAGACGCGACAGCGAAAAAACAAACGGCTGTCACGGGTGTGCCTAAATCAAAAAAACTTTCCTATAAAGATCAGCGAGAGCTGGATGCGCAACCCGCGCTTGTTGAAAAGCTGGAAGCCGAACACTCGAAACTGGAAGCATTAATTTCCCAAGAAGATTTTTATAGCAGTGGTGGTGAGAAAGTTGAGAAAACTCTGAAGAAGGTGGCGGATTCTCAGGCTCAGCTGGATCAAGCCTATCAACGCTGGGAAGCATTGGAAAAACTAAAACTCGAGTAAGCGCCTGGTTTTCGTTACGGTAGATTAGAAACGCAGGCGCGATTTTTTTTTGCGAATTTTAATCCCTTCGTGCCTCTTTACCCTTTCTACCTTTGCGGCTTACTTCTCCTGATTATCTTCAAGCTCATCGGCTTTGGCCTTGTTGAAACTCGGCTTGGCTCTGAATAGAGCAATCGCCAGCAAGGTAAAGAGTATTGCTATCAAGGCGCCACGTACAACGCTTTCACTGCGATCGTCCAGATAACTCCAGACAAACATACCGATGGCGATCTGTAAGGTATACAGACTTGCCCAGGGGAACATCCAGGATTTCATCTTCCAAAACCCCAACACCCCGGCACCATAGACAAACCAATGTCCAATAGCGCCAAACTTGGCCGACCAACCGGTAAACAGCACCCCGAACCAGACTTCCTGATCTTCGGCCAGGGGCTTTATGAAAATATCCCAAGGAAGATAAATAAATGTCATGAAGGCACAGAATAGCATCAAGCCATTCATCCAGAATGGCCTGAGTTGCAACTGGTTACGTAGCCTGTTCATAAATTTATCTTTCTATTCATTTATCTTCCTATTTATAGTTATTTGGGGCTACATAGTTACTTAGAAATGCATAGTTACTTAAAAACTAATAGTTACCTAGAAACTAATAGTTATTTAGGAATGGGAAGAAGTTTCCTGACTCGTGATTGGTAGTCAGCGTAGCTTTCTCCCAAGGATTTCACCAGGTCCTTTTCTTCGAAGTGTAAGCCTATGAATATATAGATAGTCATTGTGGCTGACAAAAAGAACAGGGTCATCGACATCGTGGGTGTAAACCATAAACCCATCAATATCCCCATCTGCAAAGGATGGCGTACGATTTTGTAAAGGAATTTTTCCGTATAGCTCGGAGAGGGTTCGGGTTTTTCTTTGAAGTTAAGCCATACTTGTTGCAAACCGAACAATTCAAAGTGATTGATTAGAAATGTTGCGATGACGGCTATTACCCATCCGCAGACATGTAAAACCAACAAGATAGTCTGTGGGATAGAACTTTCCACATCCCACAGCATGCCATCCAGCGCTCGCCAGTTAAGACAAATAACAAGCATGAGTATTCCGGATAGAAGGGTGTAAGTGCTGCGCTCAATGGACTTTGGTATGACCCGGGTCCAGATTTCTTTAAACCCAGGTCTGGCCATTACTGAATGCTGTACGCCCCAGAGCAGGATAAGACCTACGTTCATCATTATGGCCGTACCTATTGGTCCTACCTCGCCCGAATCCACGTGAATTGGCATGAAACTCCAGCCTCCGACATACAGTATGAAAAAGGTAAGCCCTCCCATTCCTACTGCGTAGGCGACAACACCATAGATTAGAATTAGAATTTTCGACATTTTGTTTTCCTTATTTATTTTTATTTTAAATAGCGAAAAACTCGGCGTTAAAACCTGATCTCGCCCCCTGCCTTTACTTCTCCATCTTCAATAATGACAGCTCTAAGCCCGGCTTTATGCAGCAATTCCGCTAACACCGCGCGATGCACTGTGGCGGCCAAGAAAGCGCAGGGCTCACACAATTCCGTGCCGACGCATAACGCCGTGCCCAGAGAGAACTGTTTGCCCACAAGAGAGTTGAGGTCGACGCCGCGGGTGATGATATTGCGTCGGAAATCGCCGTAGTCGATCGCTGCGTTATTTCTGCCGAGAAATGCATCCAACTCTTCTCCGGCGATCAGGCTGATATTGTTTATGGGAGGGACGCTGCCGGTCGTGCGTGATTGTACGGAGCGCGAATGATAGCGATCTCCGACGATACCCTTGCCTGCTTCCAGTTTCGCTGTTTCGATTCGTGTCACCACCTCGCGGCTGTTGCCTGCGACATAGATTCCTTCAACTTTCCTGCTCATATCTGCACGCTATATTTACTCTGATTTACAGACTGCTTGTATGGAAACCCTTGGTCAGGAACGATTTAATCGACAACAATTTAATCTGAAAGCAGTGCCATCACGGCGCCAGCGGGATCCTGTATCACGCAAAAATGGCTGCCGCCCATGCGTCGTGGGCCGTCTAAAACCTTGCCGCCGAGTTTTTTACATTGGCTTGCGCTCTCTACTACGCTTTCCACTCGAACGTAGATTAGCCACTGGCTGGGAAGATTGGCGTTACCGCCGCGTGCATGGCAAACGCCTGCCACAGTGTTCTGTGTGCCCGGTAGATTGATATTGAAATCACTGTACATTCCCATATCGACTGCACTGCTGGACCAACCGACCACAGAGCAATAGAAGTTTTTAACCCGTGATGCATCATCGACGGTGAGCTCCAGCCACTCGATATGGCCAACCTTGGAGGGCTTTTCTTCGAGTGCGGGTTCGTTCTCGCTGCCATCGACCGTTTCGGTCGGAGTTTCTTCGTTCATATCAATTCTCTCAAACTACGCCAGGAATTATTCTGCGTTGCTTATCATTTTTCATCGAGAATATGGGTGGGCAATCCATCAAGACTGAGTTGGTTCTTGTCTCGCCAATAGTTGGCGATGCCATCCTCGCCTATTGCCGAAATCCATTTGTCCATATTGTCTCGCTCCGTTTTGAAGTCATACAAGGGCACGCCAAAACCACAGGAAGTTTGTACGAGCTGTATGGAAAAGTCGACATATTGACGTGCGCTCGCGTGAGGCTCGAACAGGGCGGAGAATTCATCCCACTGACTATCACGCGGATGTACGGCAACCGCTTTACCGTACAGGCGAAGTATTTTTGGATTACCATCGAAGGCGCAAAACATCAGGGTCATTCGAGTATTCTGCGCCAGATGGGCGGCAGTCTCATTGCCACTTCCGGTGATGTTTAGCCACACGATTCTATTAGGAGAAAGTACTCGAAGGCTGTCATAACCTTTTGGTGAGACATTAATAGTGCCATCGTTGGCCGCGGTGCCTACGAAGAAAAGTTTTTGCTCATCGATGAACGCAATATGCTCTGTCGACAGCTGTTCATAGCGACGGGCCATGGTATCTCCTTATACAGGTCTTAGATTTGAAATAGCCGCGCCGAGACTCGGGAGCCCATTTTAACAGCTGTTTCTCTGTCAGGGCTTTCTCTGTCGGGACAAGCAGTCTCTGTCGGGACTAGCTGTTAACTGTCAGAGCTGCTGCCCTGACAGTTAACAGCTAGTTAAGCCGCTTTACGATCGGCAAAAATCGCTTGATAAGCTCCGCCGACTAGCTCTCCTAATCGGGTAAGCTGAAGACATAAACCGCATTACCGGATTGGGGATAGACAATTTCCGTAGCGATAACCGCCGGCACCGAGCGTGGGCTGGTACCGCCGAGTGCCGCAGTAACAGCGATGTATTGCTTGCCATCGACGGCGAAAGAAACAGGATGACCCTGCACCGAAGTACCGAGTCGGGTTTCCCAGAGAATTTCACCGTTTTTGACGTCGAAGGCCTTGAAGCGACGATCGAGGTCGCCAACAAAAACCAGGTCGCCACCGGTAGACATGGTACCGGTATGGAATGAGGCGCGCTGTTGATAACTCCACACTTCTTCCATGGTGTCGACATTGTAGGCGCCAATCTTGCCGAGGTTACCGTCGGTACCCGGCATCTCGAAAAATTTACGACTGGCTGCCATACCACCACCGCCTTGAACCAGCGCAACTTCCCGTGCCGCGTTTTCAAGACAGGTTTGGCTCAGCGGCGCGATAATTGTTCCGGAGGGCTCATGGTAGGTCATGGAATGCCAGTCCTTGCCGCCGGTGCTGCTGGGGCAGGCTGAGGTCCATTCGTTCAGCTTGGCATTCTGAATGTCTTCCCGGTAGGTGACTGCGCCGGTGACAGGATCGATATTGGTAAAGGCATTCTGGAAAACTGTTTCCTTGAAGCCTTTAAATTCACCGCTGACTCGATCATTCTTCCACAGGATGCCGTATTTCCCCAGGGAGAAAACCAGTTTCTCATCGCCTCGGTTAACCAGTACTCGCTCGAATACTTCATCCAGATCCAGGGCTTCGGCAGGAACATGCTGGAAGAACCAATCCAGTTTGCCGGTATCGACGTTAATCGCAACGGTAGAGTTGGTGAACAGTCCCACATCATTGATTGTCAGGTGGCGGCTTACGGGCACCCAAGGCTTCTGCTGCGCGGTGCCCCAGTAGGTCAGTTTCAATTCCGGGTCATAGCTACCGGTGATCCAGGTTTCACCCCCGGCACGGAATACATCGGCCAGCTCGCCCCAGGTATCCCCACCGGGTTCGTTGGCTTTGGCGATGGTATTGAAACGCCACTCCAACTCGCCGGTGTTGGCATCATGGGCACTGATATAGCAGTCTTCCGGAATATAACTTGCGCAACCGGCGAGGCCGAGAATTACCTTGCCATCGGCTACGATAGGGCCGCTGGAATTCGAGAAGCCTTTGCTGGAATCGGCAACAACCGTCTCCCAAACCTGCTCGCCGGTACGGGCATCCAGCGCCACCAGTCGCGCATCGGTGGTAGCTTGAATAATCTTGTCGTTATAGATGGCGATGTTGCGCATATCCTGGCGATTGGCGGGGCCGGTCCAGTTTTCCCAAATCAGATCGCCGGTCTTGGCGTCCAATGCCTGAATAACATTGCCGGGATTAATCAGGTACATAATGCCGTTATATACCAAGGGCGCGGGTTCGGAATCGCCTTCATGCATGTTCCAAACCCATTCCAGAGTCAGATTGCCGACGTTTTCGGTATTGATTTGATCCAATGGACTATAGCTGTGTGCATTGTAGCTGCGTCTATGCATCGGCCAATCGGCTGGATCGGGATTTTCCAACATGGCGTCGGTAACTGGTACAAAATTCTCTACCGTGCCTGCAATCGTTATTCCCTGCGGCGACGGTGGCGCGGCCCGTTGTCTTCTGGCCACGACCTGGGAAATATTATCGGCAATGGTGAAATCGGTGCTCGCTGTTAATTCGTTAACCACCGTGTCGACGCCATTGCTGCTCAATATGTGAGCAACGAGATTGATGTAATCATCGGTGCTAATTGAATCGTTGCCCCCTGGAGGCATATTCGCCTGGATATTGCCCAGCAGTATCGCCGGAGTTCGCTCGCCCCAACGCTGCACGAATGCCTGACCGGATAGAATTGGCCCCAGGGTTGTGCCTTCCAGATTGGCGCCATGACAGGCGGCGCAATTAGTGGCGAAGGTGCTTGCGCCTGCTTCTGCTTGCGAGGCGAAGGTGACGCCAGCGATTGTAGCCGAAGCTTGATCTTCGCCTTCACCACTGCAGGCAACCAGGCTTGCTAACAAACCGGTGACTAGTAGCGCTTTAGTAAGTTCTTTTAAAGTAAATTTCATGAATTCAGCCTCAATTATTTTCTGGCGAAAATCCAGCCGCGCAATTCGCCGGCAGGATTGGTCTGACTATGTATTTGTATATAAAGCTCGTTTTTCCTCAGAGCCGTTACCTGAACGTCGATTAATTCCAGCTCGGCAGTAATTTCGCCGGCAGGCAATAAGGTAACTGCAAGCAGATGCACTACCGGGCCAGGTTGAGCCGGCGGGCCATTATGCAGATGGGCCATGGTGGCGACAGAGTTCATGCCCTTAAAATTACCCTTCACACTCAAGCTATTACCCTGAAGAGTGAGAATAACTTCGCCCTCACCGGTAATGGTAGTTACCGTCTGCGGGGTAGTAGGCATGGGGGATAGCCGGGCGCGATAGGTTTCGGTCTGCGCCTGAGCACTGGCCGAAAGCAGTGTGACTAGCGTGAATAGTAATGCGGTGAAAATGGAGAGAGATGTGTGGCCGAGTTTCATAATTACCTCTTGGCTCGATTGTTCTAAAAAAGTAGGTAGGAAATTAGCATTATCTGGGGCAAATAGGAATGTATAGCCGCTTTGTGAGAGGGCGCGTTTTATTTTTCCAGGCATGATACTGGTTTATGGCGGGCAAGGCAGGGCTGGTTTTCGCTCTCATTTAACAAGATAGAGTGCTTTGAATTCACCCGGCAGGCTGAGGCTCTAGCCATTTCTATCGAGCCGCTTGAGCAGGATCGCCGGCCGGACAAACCGGCGATCGTCATTCCTGGTCGTGCTACTGACAGGTGAAATTAGCCGCGGTCCAATTCGAAGAATCGTTCGCACCGCCGGCTGGGCCCGTATAGCGAGCCTGCTGTGGTACAGCGCAAAGCAGTCGTTCGTTGTCGACTACACCATTGCTGCTATGTGTTGCGGTAAGCGAGTCAGGCGCCTTACCATTTTCAACCCAATCAACCAGCGGTGCCAGCTTGTCCCAGGTATCGGGTCCTGGTCCGCCTGCGCAGTGGGCCATGCCGGGAGCCATGAACAGTCTGGCACTGTTTTTGGCCAGCCCCATATTGCCATTGAAGGTGTGGTCTACCATGTCGTTATAATAGTCACGGGTCGATTCGGCGACGATTAGCGTGTCCACCAGACCATGGTAAACGATTAGCTTGCCGCCACGATCCTTGAGAAAGCGGCTGAGATCTGGATCGGTGGCGTCGGTGATAGACATCATCAAGTCGCCCTTGCCCGAGGTGTAATCATTCACATCAAACTCCATCCAGGAATACTCTGGCATGACGCCGGTTTTGCGTGCCTGATATTGAGAATCCGAGATATCGGGAATGGTGACACCGGGATCTTCTTCATAGAAAAGATAATTCATATGATCGCCAGCCGGGCCAGTCAGCATCCCCGGGGCATGGTTGTTGCCTTCGTGGGGCACATACAGGCCAATCCAGCGCATTTCAGAGCCACGCAATTTTCCGGGATAGATCTGTACGCCATTGTCATCCCGGGGGCCGGTATAAAAGTCAGAGATGGTTTCGATCTGTGGGCCGGTAAAGCAGCTGTCGGTGCCTTGGCTGGTGGGACACATCAGGTCGGCTAGATCTTGCTCTGGATCGAATTCGCAGCTTGCGGGGTCGTTAATTACGCCGTCGACGATGCCATCGTTGGCATCACAAGACCCCAGAACTTGCTTGTTAAGCACTTCCAGTAAATTAAGACTGTCATAGGAGCCATCGCCGTTAGTGTCTACGGCAAGATTGCCAATCAAATTGTCGCGGAAGATGCGTTGTAGATGCCAGGTCCCCGCGGCATTAAGCGCCTGATAAGCATAGGCGGGCGCGCCGGCCACAATGCCATCGAAGTCGCCAGAGTAGCGTTGAGCCTCCATCAGGCCTTCCCGACCGCCGGTAGAACAACCCTCAAAATAGGAATATTCTGGCGCCTGTTGATAATAACTGCCCACCAGGGTCTTGCCCGCCATCACGGTAAGGTGCACGGCGCGGTATCCGAAATCGATCTCAGCCTGGCGATTGTTAAAAGCAAATGAGGAACCAGGCTCGGTGCCGCTGTCGTGGCCCATATTGCTATTGGCAACGGCATAACCTTCCGCCACGCGATGATCGGCAAAGTCCAGATCGCCGTCTTTGCCGCCATCACCCCACTGCAGGAAGCGGCCATTCCAGTTTCCCGGCAGAGGCAATTGCGCATGGAAGTGGATGGCCGGGGATATGACCCCAACCACATAGCAATACTGGCTATCGGACTGATCATTGTCTCTGAGTGTGGCAGAGGTAATGGTAAGATTGCGTAGCCCTTGCAGGGCCTGGCAGGCCAATTGTTGTGCAGGGCTGGCGCTCTGTGCCGTCGCCAAAGCAGGCGCGGTGAGCAGAGCGAGTGAGACAATCGCGGCGAATAGTGAGACTAGGGGAACGGCTGATGCGCGTGAACGTAACATGGCAATACCTTCGTTATTTTTATAGGCTTGGTTTATCTGATTGGTTTGACTAACTGGTTTTACTACTGGTTTTACTACCCAGGCTCCGGTGCTGAATCTAGCAAAGTAATTCGACTTTATCACCTAAGGCGATAAGGAACAAAATAGTGTGTGGCAGATTTAATGTAATCGATAGCCCTGAAATTCAAAGGCTGTGTGAGACGCTGGGGATTAGTCTGGTTGCGAAGCACACCAGCGATGATATTGCGCCGGGAGGAACCATTGCCATGGTGCACAATGTCGCTGGTGAGCGAAAAGTATCCGAGGCAATTTGGTGGCTTTTCCTTGAGCCTGAAACGCTGAAGCCAAACTACAAATACGCCAGTTTCAATTCGCGCTCTGACAAACTTTCAAGCAGACGCTCGCTCGCCTACAAACCCTATCGTGAATCTCGCTGCATTATTCCCGCCAGTGCCTTTGCTGAGGGTCTGGGAGACAAAAAAACCTATCACAAAATTGAGCTTGAAAACTCGGCGATTGCCTTTGGCGGCCTGTTTAAGGAACATCTTAACAGGGAAACAGGCGAATTCCTGTACTCGGCCTCCATAATTACTCTACCCCCCTTGCTGCCCCAGTGGCGTGAGATTCATCCAAAATCCATGCCCTTGATGTTGGATTTCGAGGATGCCGAGTTAATGGAAAAATGGCTGGACCCCCTGGTTCAAAATGTCGAGGAATTTGATTATCTACTGGTACCGAAAGTATTTAGGCCGATGAAGGTCACCCGAATTGACAGGCCCGGCAAGTGGAACCCGATCGAACAAAGTTTCATGATAATGAATTAAATGGATAAGTCTGAATCGCGTTATGAAAAAATTTTGATCGGCAGGCGACGAAGCATTAGCCTGTAAGCATTTTTTGCAAAGTTATAGGGGAGTAATGATATTCTCTATTTACCGATCCCGGCAACAGCTGACAGAGGCCGCTAGTAAACTTTTAGTTGAAGCGGCTTAGATGGCCAGCCAGATTATCAGGCCACACATCAAAGTGACGGCCTGGCTGGGGTGGTCAGAAATAGCAAACAGCACCGGATCTTCATTTAATTTCCCCTGTTGTGCAAATATCCAGATTCGCCCCAGCAAGAAAACCAACAAGGGACAGATTAACCACAATAGACCAGGGCTGGTATACAGTTCGGTGGTGTCGGGTGCATTGATGTAAAATGCGAAAACGGCAACCGCAATCAGGCTGGAACACCCGCCCGTAATAGCAAGCATTTTCAAATGGGCTGTAGAGTAGGCTCTGCCCGCAACGCTTGTTCTATCCGTCGACGACAAATTTGAAAACTCAGTAAATCGCTTGGCCATAGCGATACTCAGAAACAGGAAGAAGGAAAAAGCCAGCAGCCAAAATGTGGTTACCACAGAAATTGCGGCAGAACCGGCAATGATGCGAAGTGTATAAAGCACCGCGAGGGTCAGCACATCCAACATAAACTGGCGTTTAAGAAAAAGACTGTAAAGGCTGGTTAATATCCAATACAGAAACAGAACCGCTATAAAATCAGCTGGCAACAACAGGGCCACGGCAAACGAAGCGGCGAGTAATATAGGGGCGCCCAGGAAGCCATACGCAAGTGCGAGTTCTCCCGAGGCGAACTGTCGGGATCGTTTTGCATGATGTTGTCGATCGCTATTCAGATCCAGCATATCATTGAGAAAATAAACACTCGACGCACACAGGCTAAAACTCAGGAAACCAATGCAAGCCTGCAGAAACAGATGCAGTTGATCGATTTGATGAGAAAGTATCAGCGGTAGAAATAACAAGCCATTCTTTAGCCACTGATGGGGACGCATGGCGAGGAAAAACTTGTGTAATTTCGAGCCAGGCGTATCGAATCGAGTTATTGAATTGGTTTTATTCTTTAGTTTTTCCGCCAAAGAAACTGCGCAATTTACCATTACTACTTCGTCAGCCTCGTCCCAGATCGGCAGGTCAGCACTTGAATTGCCAGCATAGGAGAATCCTGCTTTTTGATTCAATTGCAAAATCCGCAGCAATTTGTTTTCTGCCTTTAGATTAAGCTGCTCATCGCTGCCGATGGCATCAATGAAGAAACCGTAGTGATTGCTAAGCGCTCTGACTTGTTGTTGATTGGAGGCAGAAATTAATACAATATTTCGACCCTCCGCCTCTTGCTGTTGTATATAGGCTTTGAATTCAGGATTAGGCGGCAGCAGTTCATAAGGT
>FLOH01001249.1_pt1 | contig 40752 bp, 35 predicted proteins | sample 756751 | NCBI WGS metagenome assembly FLOH01 (sample SAMEA4026879, study PRJEB14308) | marine metagenome | biome: coastal water; material: water | depth 74 m
TACCTGTTGGGGAAAAGCCCACAGGTCACTTCGGTTGACTTCACCGAGGTTGATGCCGAAGCTGACTCCGTTGACGGTCGAACGGTGCGATTAGTTGCGGTCGCAATTCTAGAGTTACTCTGCGGTTTCCAAAGCCGTGAATCTAGTTAATCGGGCCGACCGGCAGGCGAGTTTCCACAACAGCACCGTCTATTAATTCGATCCGGTAGCCAGCCGGCCCGTCCTGGTCAACAACGTCAAGATCAGTAACCACTTCAACGGGTGTTGTGTCCTGGTACAAAATTCCAGTTCGGTCGTCGGTTGCGTAAGTCGTGGGAAGTTCACCACTGGCTACCAAATCGTGGACAAGTGGCCGACGTTGTTTTTCCGAGTCGTAATGCACGCCATTGCCATACGGCAAAAGACCAAGGCCACCGAACGCCGGTTGTAAAGCCTTGCCATGAGAGTCCGTTGGGCCACCCACGTGCCAGCAAATCGAACCTGCGCTCACTCCGGCAAGTACAGTTCCACCCTCCCAAGCCTGTCGCATTAAGGAATCAAGGTTGTGGGCCTTCCAGATCGCCAGCAGGTTCACCACGCTTCCCCCACCCGCCCAGATCACGTCACTTTTGCTGATGATCTCTTCGGGAACGTGGTTTGGCATGGGAAACAGCGCAAGGTGGTCAACAACACAGTTGAGTTCACCCAACGCGCTATACATGAGGGAGAGATACCCGGGGTCATCACCGGATGCGGTCATGACCAACGTGATGCGAGGCCGCTCCACGCCGGTCAGTTCGAGTGCCCGCTTGATCAAGCCGCCGGGTCGAGCGCCACCTGAATTAACGCGTGGGAGGAAACCGCCACTGGTAGCCAAAATCTGTCGAGTCACTGTGATTCCTATTTGCTTTTCGGGGTGGTCACAATAATTGTGGTCAGCATGTCCACCGCTGCGGGAACGTAAGTGCGATCCATGCGCCCTTCAATAACCAGTGCGGCAATCCCGTGCACTGAAGCCATAAGCACAGTCTCTAAAAGGTGCGAATCTTCTTGTGCAAATCCGTATTCAGTCTGAAGGTGACTCAGGGTTGAGACAAGCGAACCCTCAATGTATTCAGGGTGAGGCGGTGCAACTCGCCCGTTGAACATCACTTGGAAGAGGTGTGGGTGATCAACTGCGAAAGAGATGTACGCATTGGCCGAGTGACGCATGAGTTCCAGTGGACCGCCCAGATGTGAGTCGACCGAAACATGGCAGAGGATGAATTGGTCGAGTTGAGCAAATCCGCGCGCACTGACGGCCTCCATCAGTGCTTCTTTGTCAGCGAAATGATGGTAGGCAGCGCTGGGGCTCACTCCGACCGCCGCAGCAACTGCCCGAAGGGATACGTGTTCAGCCCCCACAGCATCGACGCTGGCTACGGCTTGTTCAATGAGAGCCTCACTTAAATCACCGTGGTGATATGCGCGTTTAGTAGTCCCATTCATGGGCGCAGTCTACTCAAGGCTGCAATTGGGTCGGTGGTGCAAGGCTGCAGCGCTCACGGATCGCGTGGCCGCGGAGCGTAGCCGGTAACATGTGGGTTGGTGCCTGCTGGCAGGAAGACTGACGGCGCGCCGACCGCACTGCAGAATCTTTTGCAATGCGCTTGCATGAAGGACTAGCGTGAATACAGACCGCAGCAAAACCGACCCAGCCCGCATGCACGCCCCGGATCAGCACTTGGTCGACGTAGTGCTGGCCTACGTCACCGAACGCTTGGCCCTAGCGGAAGCGCCCATTGACGGTTTCGGGGACCGGGGTGAAATGCAGCAAGCGCTCGAGGGCTTGATCGGTGCAGAGCCCAAGGACCCGGTCACAGTGCTAGGTATTTACGAGAAGTATCTCTCCGAGACGGTCCTGTCCGCAGATAGCCCACGTTTTTTTGGCTTTATCCCGGCTGCACCGACAAAAGCAGCCCTACTTTTTGACATGGTGGTGTCAGCCGCATCACTGCAAGGTTGCTCATGGCTAGAAGCTGCCGGTGCAGTGATGGCGGAAAACCAAGCCCTACGGACCATGGCAGATATTGCCGAAATGCCACAGGGTGCGGGCGGCACATTTGTCTCCGGCGGCAGCGCAGGAAATCTCTCTGCCCTCGTCGTCGCACGAGATACTGCGCGGGCTAAACGCGTAGTAAGCGGTCAACCGCTCTACCAACTTCAGGTTGTGGTCAGCGATCAGGCGCATTCCTCCATCAAGAATGCGTTAAATATTGTTGACATGGGCGCGATCGTTATTCCCACGACGCAGGGGCGCATGACTCGCGAAAACCTAGTGCAAGGTTTGGCACACCAAGATCTGTCCAATGTTGTTGCGATAGTTGCAACGGCGGGTACCACCAACGCGGGAATTATTGACCAACTTGATGCGGCCGCAGACACCGCCGAGAGTCACGACTGGTGGTTCCATGTTGACGGCGCTTACGGTGGTGCGGGAATGCTGGATCCGGGGAAGCGCCACCTGTACACCGGGATTGAACGAGTTGATTCCCTCGTAATGGACCCGCATAAATGGTGGTTCGCACCGTTCGACTCGGCGGCGTTGCTCTACAAAGACCCGCACTTGGCAAAGGGTGTACACACCCAAGACGCGTCTTATCTGAATGTGATCCATGCAAGTGACCTCACCGAGTTCAATCCCAGTGACTTGGCGTATCACCTCACCCGTCGGGCCCGAGGAATGGCGTTGTGGTTTTCCTTGGCGGTTAATGGACTTGATGCCTACCGCGATGCGGTTGTGGCGGGTAACGAAATGGCGAGATATGCAGCCGATCAAATTAAAGCCCACCCTGAGCTCGAACTGATCCTCGAACCTGATCTCTCCGTTGTGTTGTTGAGACGCAATGGCTGGAAGAGCGAGGATTACGACAAGTGGTCAACGGATCTGCTAGAAAGGCAGGTTGCCTTCGTCACTTCATCAACTTGGCAAGGGGAAACCGTCGGTCGTTTAGTCTTCTTGCACCCCGGAACAACGACAGCAATGGTTGATGACGTACTGGCTGCACTGAACTAGTTACTGCGCAGGTTCAGTTTTTCCAAGCCCTTCCACGATAGTGGAAGTAGGCCAGCGGCCAAAGCAATTTTGATTGCGTCCCCGATCAAGAATGGAACAACACCCAAACTCAATGCGGTTGCCCAACTTGAATCAATGGCGAACTTGAGCCAGGTGACACCGACTGCGTAAATGGCGAGGTTGCCAATCACCATCAAGGCGGCGGTTTGGATCGAGGTGGTTGAAGCTCCCCGTTCAGCAAGTCGGCCAACTATGAAAGCCGCGAGTATGAAGCCAAGAATGTAACCGAAACTTGCAGTGGAAAAACCGGAGCTGCCTTCGGAGAACCAGGGAACACCCACGACACCCATCAATGCGTATAGGCCCATGGACGCAACCCCGCGCAGGGATCCAAGGGCGGCCCCGGCGAGGAGTACAGCGAAAGTCTGCAGGGTCAGGGGCACCGGGGTGAAGGGCAGCGGGATCGCAACCTGGGCTGCGATTCCCACGAATACCGCGCCACTAAAAACGAGGGCGATCTGGGCCAATGCGGTGCGGGCTGCGTAATCAGCCAAAACCCGGGGGGCGGGGGATGCCAGTGCCATGTGGATTCAGTCCTTCTTTCACAAATGGATTCGAGCGAGGCGGGCGCCTCGCTCGGGGCCACACCTTACCCGTTCGTAGGGGGAATAGATTCATAACACCAAGGAAATAGTTGGCATTTTTGCCCCAATCCGGGTTACAATGTGATTCGCAGGTTGATCTGCGTGTGAAATCGCTGGGGAAGGCGTCATTCACATACAGGAGGTCAACATGTCAGCAGTGAGTTACTCAAGGGTTGGATCCGCGTCCGAATCCGCGCAGAGCCGTGGAGTGATCTTTATCCACGCCTGCCCAAATGCAGTCGCCCCGCACCTTGAATGGGCCCTAGCAAAAGTGCTCGGCACCGAAGTCCCGATGGAGTGGGCGCCCCAACCGGTTGCTCCGGGGCAACTGCGAAGTCAAATTATTTGGTCGGGAAAACAAGGAATGGGTGCTCGAATAGCGAGTGCCCTTTTGGCTTTTCAGCACGCCAGGTACGAAGTAACCGAGGATCCCAGCAGCGGCCATGAAGGCGAGCGCTTTGCCGCAACCCCGGACCTGGGACTATTTAGGGCCACAATCGGCCCCCATGGAGACGTGATGGTCCATGAAGAGCGTCTGCGCAGCCTCATTGTCCAGTCAACTGCTACGGGAGAATCTGTCGCCGAAGATGTTCGCCGACTCATCGGTCAGCCGTGGGATGAAGAACTGGAAGTTTTTCGGATGGCCCATGAAGACGCCAAGATTCGGGTGCTGCACCACGTTTCGTAATTGAAAAAGGGTTACAGCGGAATATTGCCGTGGTTACCTCGGGCACCCGGAGTGTCCAGGAGTACCTCGGCAACAGCCCGCCTGGTGAGAGTCGGATCGACAACGCGGTCAACCACACCCAAGTCCACTGCCCGCTTGATCCCCCCGGAGATCACTTCGTGCTCCGCAGCAAGTTCTAGCTCTACCTGCTCGCGACTGTCCTCGGGAACTTCCGCCAGGCGGCGGCGATGCAAAATGCGAATCGCAGCCACTGAGCCCATGACCGCCACTTCGGCGTCTGGCCAGGCGAACACCTTTGTGGCGCCCAGGGAAGCCGAGTTCATGGCAACAAATGCCCCGCCGTAAGCCTTTCGGGTAACAACCGTGACCCGTGGGGTCACGCATTCGGCAAAAGCGTGTAAAAGCTTGGCTCCGCGGCGGACAACGCCTTCCCATTCTTGCCCCACGCCCGGGAGGTACCCGGGAACGTCCACGAGCACAACCAACGGGACGCCGAATGCGTCACACATCCGAACAAAGCGCGAGGCTTTTTCTGCGCTGGAGGAGTCGAGGCAGCCACCCAGGCGCAATGGGTTGTTGGCGACCACACCGATTGTGCGCCCCCCCAAGCGGCCAAGACCAACAACAATATTTGGTGACCACTTAGCATGCAGTTCAACGAATGAGTCCAAGTCAACGAAGCCCTCAACAATTGGGTGCACGTCGTAGGCACGGCGGGAAGACTCAGGGAGAAGGGCGCCAAGATCGCGATCGGCGACGCTACTCAAATCCAGAGACCCTTGATGGCCGAGCAACTTGACGAGTCGGATCCCCTTTTCCATCGCTTCTTGCTCTGTGTCGGTCGTGATATGGACCACGCCACTACGACGGCCATGGGGTTCGGGCCCGCCAAGGCGGTCCATGTCCACATCTTCACCGGTAACCGAGCGAACTACTTCAGGTCCGGTAACAAAGATTCGGCCGGCCGGGCCAAGGACAACGATGTCGGTCAGCGCTGGGCCGTAAGCCGCTCCGCCTGCTGCGGGTCCAAGGACAACGGAGATTTGGGGAACTTTGCCACTTGCCCGGGTCATCGAAAGAAAAACCCGCCCCACACCATCAAGACTGGCGACCCCTTCACGCAGTCGTGCACCACCGGAATGCCAAATACCAACGATCGGGGAAGAGTCGGCCAGGGCGCGGTCATAGGCGGTAACAATTGCCCGGCAACCAACGGACCCCATCGCTCCACCTTGAACAGTGGGGTCAGTGCAGAAAGCAACGCAGTGAACTCCACCCGCGGTGCCTACGGCCGAGAGCACACCGCTGTCGTCAATCGGCGTGATTGCGGTGAATTCACCACCATCAAAAAAATTAGCGAGGCGCACCAGTGGTGAGCGGGGATCTAGTTCTGCTGGTGCTGCGGTCATGTCAGACACTCCTGAAAATTACAGCAACGTCGTGGCCACCAAAGCCGAATGAATTATTGATGGCAGCGATATCACCTTGTGGCAGATCGACGGGGCCATTGTTGCCAACATTGAGATTGATTTCGGGGTCAATATTGTCCAGATTCGCGGTCGGCGGGGCTTTTCGATCTCGAAGCGCAAGGATGCTGTAGATCGACTCAATTGCGCCTGCGCCACCGAGAAGGTGACCCGTCATGGATTTCGTGCCGGCAACATAAATATTGTCCGCCGCGCTCCCCAGTGCCCGTCTGATGGCGGTTGCCTCAGCAATATCGCCTTGCGGGGTTGAGGTGGCGTGGGCATTCACGTGCACAATGTCGGCTGGTGTGAGGTGCGCTTCCTCGAGTGCCTCGGTGATCGCTCGAGCAGCGCCAGTGCCTTCAGGGTCAGGCTGGGCAATATGGTGTCCGTCGCTGGTGAGACCGGCACCGGCGTAGCGTCCAAGGATTGTTGCGCCACGTGCAGTTGCATGTTCCTCAGATTCCAAAATGACGACTCCGGCGCCCTCGCCCATGACGAAACCGTCCCGGTCAATGTCGTAGGGGCGCGAGGAGGCTTGTGGGTCATCATTCCTGGTGGAGAGTGCCCGCATTTGAGCAAAGCCCGCCATGGTGACCGGGTGAATTGCGGCTTCGGTTCCACCAGCAATCACGATGTCAGCCCGACCGGTCTGAATCATCCGGGCGGCATATGAGATGGCTTCGGCACCAGAAGAACAAGCGCTCACGGGGGTGTGAACTCCGGCGCGGGCACCGAATTCAAGACCAACAATTGCGGCGGGGCCGTTGGGCATAATCATGGTGACCATGTGGGGCGAGATTTTAGACGGGCCGCGTTCTAAGAGAGTGTCGTAGGCAGCCATAAGCGAAGTAATACCGCCGACCCCGGTGGCGATCACGGTGCCCAGTCGTTCAAGGTCTACGGTCGGCGAGCCGGCATCTGCCCACGCTTCCCGCGCGGCAATCAGGGCCGATTGCTGGGACCGATCCATCCGACGTGTTTCGTGTTTTTCCAAAACAGTACCTGGCTCAACCGCCAAAAGTCCAGCAATTTTTGCGGGCTGATCGGCAACCCATGTCTGATCAATCACGCTGATGCCTGGGCGTCCGGCGAGGATTGCTTCCCAGTTAGATTTGACGTCGCCACCCACCGGGGTGGTCATCCCCATGCCGGTCACTACAACTTCGCTGGACATGTACTCCTCCAAATGTGTGCGGTTTTTCGTGTGTGAGCGGGTGCCAGTCCCATCAAGGTCTCTCTCGTTAATGAGACTGGCCACACCACGTGCTTGATCCGAACTACTGACTTCTAAGAGCTGGTTTTAGGAGTTGGCTTCGATGTAGGTAACTGCGTCGCCGACGGTAACAAGATCTTTTGCAGCGGCGTCAGGGATCTTTACTCCCCACTTGTCCTCGGCTGCCATAACAACCTCAACCATCGAGAGTGAATCAACATCGAGGTCGTTAACAAATGACTTTTCCATCGTGATTTGCTCGACCGGAACACCGGCAACTTCGTTGACAATTACTGCCAGACCGCTTAATACTTCTTCTTGGCTCATTTGGTGCCTTTCATCTTGGTGTGTTGTTATCCCGCACTATTATTCTGCGGAAACTTAAGGGAGCGTAACAACCTGCGCGGCGTGGACCAGACCTGAGCCAAACCCAATGAGTAGCGCGGTGTCACCTGGTTTGGCTTCACCACTTTGCAGCATTGCATCCATGGCGAGGGGGATCGAGGCGGCGGAAGTATTACCCGATGTCACGATGTCGCGGGCAATCTTAACTCTCTCGGGCAGGTCCAGGGCCCGGACCAGGGCGTCGGTGATTCGGTTATTCGCCTGGTGGGGGATGAACACGTCAAGGTCGGCTGCGGTGATGCCGGCAATGTCGAGTGCTTCCTTGGTCGTTTTTGGCATTTCTCCCACGGCCCAGCGAAAAACTTGCTGACCGGCCATTACGGCGGTGGGGTAGTCCGGGTAGATGCCGTTACGAAAATCATTTAATGATGCGGTCATAGTGATGGCATCTTTTTGGCTGCCGTCGCCTCCCCACACGATCGGGCCAATTCCTGGGGTATCGGCGGGGCCAATCACGACGGCGCCGGCACCGTCAGCAAAAATAAATGAGGTTCCACGATCGTGTTTATTGACAACGTCGGTGAGACGCTCAACGCCAATCACGAGAATGTATTTGGCGCTGCCCCCGCGAATAATGTCTGCGGCCATGCCCACGCCGTAGCAAAACCCGGCGCAGGCTGCGGCAAAGTCAAATGCTGGTGCACCGCGAGCGCCGATGAGTTCGCCGACTTCGACGGACGCGGAGGGGAACGCATACGGGTGCGAGACGGTACCCACCATAATCAAACCAATCTCGCTTGGCGAGATCTTAGCCCGCGCGATAGCAATTTTTGCGGCCTCCGCAGCCATGAAGACAACGGACTCGCTCTCACCTGCCCAACGCCGTTCGGTGATTCCGGAGCGCTCCCGGATCCATTCATCGGTTGAGTCGATCAATTCACACACCTCAGCGTTGGTGACGATTCGCTTTGGGCGGTAGCTGCCCACAGAATAAATGCGAGCGTGCTTGGCGCCGGTGACACTATTAAGCGTGGGCATTGGGGCAGGTCCTTTCAGGCAGGTTGTTCGGTGGGATGCAGGCGAAGCAGCGGTGCACCCGGGGAAATCGGGTCGCCGTCCTGGACCAGCCATTCAATGACAACGCCGCCGTGCGGCGCGTGGATCGGAATTTGTTCACGCGAGGTCTTAATAGAGCCAATGTGCGCGTGGGGCTGAAGCGAATCTCCCTCGGCGAAAGTGACGTCCGCTGCGATAAAGATTCCCTTCGCGGGTGAAATCACCAGGCGCCAGGTGGGGCTGGTTTCAATTGTTGACTTCATCCCGTGTCTTTCAATCATTTTCCAGGCAGCGGGCAAGTCATCGGGCGTTTTAAGTGCCAGCGTGTCAACCCCGGGCATTGCACGTTTGGCCAGATTGGTGAGTGTCCCCGCAGGGGGAATTTCAATCATCGCGGTGATGCCAAGGTCCAGCATTGTTTCCATGCACAAGTCCCAGCGAACGGGCTGGGCCACTTGGGAAACAAGTCGACGGACCACGGCGCGACCGTCATGGACAACTTGGCCGTCAGTATTGGAGATCAATCGAATTCGGGGATCGTGGGTGCTCATGGCATTGCCGATTCGGCCCAGGGTGGACTGTGCGCTTGCCATGTGTTCGGTGTGAAATGCGCCGGCAACTTCAAGGGCCCGCACGCGGGCACCAGCAGGGGCAACAAAGTTTTCGATTTGGGCGAGAGTGCCGGCCACCACAATTTGCCCGGCGCCATTAATGTTTGCCGGCGTGAGTCCGACCGCTGCGGCTGCGGCAATTACTTCTTCTTGGTCGCCGCCGAGAACCGCTGCCATACCGGTTGCCGCCGCCACAGCTGCCGTAGCCATTGCGTTACCGCGTTCGCGAACAAAAACCATGGCTTGCTCGGCGGTGAGGACCCCGGCGCCAACAGCCGCGGTGATCTCGCCGACAGAGTGGCCGGCGCCCGCACCGATTGAAGCGAATGCGGCGGAAGGGTGCGGGAACAAGCTGAGCAGGGTCACCAGCCCTGCACCAACGATCAGCGGTTGGGCGATAGCCGTATCCCGAATCGTGTCCGCATCTGAGGTGGTGCCGTGGGCCAGCAGGTCCACCCCGCTCACCAGCGAGAGCCATTCAATGCGTTCAGCCACCCCGGGGACATCGAGCCAAGGGGTGAGGAATCCGGGGGACTGGGCGCCCTGACCGGGCGCGACAACTACAAGCACAGGCCCACCTTTCCGTAGATATCCGCTAACTCCGGCCGCATAGACGCCAAGATTTTCCGGTATTTCTTGTAGGAAACCTACAATAACGGCTGCAGAAGGCATTTACCTGGCGTAGTTGATTCGCCCCAGGACTAGTGCCAAGCGGACCGTAAAAGCGTCCCGAGGGTCGGTCAAGTCGTACCCGGTCAGCTCGGTGATCCCTTTGATTCGGTACCGGACCGTATTTGCGTGCACAAATAGGGTTCGCGCAGTTGCCTCAAGGGATTGCCCGTTTTCCAGGTAGCCTTCGGCCGTATCCCGCAGGCTCGGATCCCGATCCAAGGGCTCAAAAATATTTTCGATGATCTGCTGGCGGGCAATAGCCTCTCCCATGAGTGCTCGCTCGGCCAGAAGTTCCCACGCAAACACCGGTCGGGGGGCGTGGGGCCAGGCGCTTGCAGCGGCGACACCGGAAACGCAGGTTCGGGCGGCGATACCGAGTTCGGCCAGGCCTGTGACCGATTCGGTTACGATCACGGGGCCGGCCCCGAAGTAGGGGGTCATCAGTCGGTGGGAAGCGTGTGGATCAAGCCCCGCCCCGCCAATAATTACCAACATCACCGAACCGTGGATTCCGGTGAGTAAATCCAGGCTGTGGCTTCGGGCGGCCCGGCGCATTACCGAAAGTGACTCTTGGTTGTCTGAGGCAGGTGGTGAACCGGCAAGAACGAGTGCCGGCCGATCCGGGGACCAACCCAATGCGGCAATACGGCTCAGAATCTCACTGTCGACATCACTTCGAATCAGGGCATCGAGAATCAGTGCTTCAAGGCGTGCGTCCCAAGCGCCACGGGCTTCCGCGGCGCGCGCGTAGACTTCGGCCGCGCTAAATGCAACCTCACGGGAATACTGCAACGTGGCAATGCGCGCGTGGGCTAGGTCCTCATTTTCGAGGAAGGTATCCAGTTGAGATTCCACCGCATCAATCGTGGTGCGAACTAGTTCAACAGTTTGCTCAAGTGAAATGACACTCGCTAATTCGCGTGGTGCAGCGCCGAATACATCAGCCGTGAGTTTAGGAACAGTGGCATCTGGGGATTTAGCCCAGTCGGAATACCAACCCATGAATGCGCCAATCCCAGCCTGGGCTACAACTCCCACCCAGGCGCGCTGGTCCGCACTGAGTTCCCGGTACCAGGGGAAAACCTCCATGCGCTTAACGGCCAAGGTGCCAAGATCACCCGAGGCAGCTTGCATGCGGGTGATCAGCGAATCAAGATTTTCTGAGTTGGGCATCAGTTTCCATTAGCCTGTTGATACGCCAATGAGTGAACCGACCACGTAGGTGATGGTTGCTGCACCAACACCCCACGCCAACTGCCGTGTGGCACTAAAGACGATTCCGCGGCCAGATAATCTCCCGACCACCCCACCCACAACGCACAGGGCGATAATCGCAGCAGCGATTGCGGTAAAGAATGCGGCGGATCCTTCAAGGAAGGTATAGGGAAGCACTGCGACACTGGCACCGATCGCAAATGCGATGAAGCTTGATACTGCGACCTTGACCGGGGACCCGAGTTGATCCGGATCTAGGCCAAGCTCTTCACGCGCCAACGTGTCCAGGGCAGTTTTTGGATCGGACATTATTTTGTCCGAAACTGACTTGGCCAAAGCCTGATCCAACCCTTTTGCCCGGTAAATCAGCTCAAGTTCTTTTGCCTCTTCCTCTGGTTTATCTCGCAGCTCAATGGCTTCCATTTCAATTTCGCGTCGGAAAAGGTCGCGTTGGCTGGCAACACTGACGTACTCACCCGCAGCCATAGAAAATGATCCAGCGAGTAGTCCGGCTAAACCGGCGAACAACACCGTGCTGTTGTCCAGGGACCCGTTTAGGCTCGCTCCGGCAAAACCCATGACTAAAGCCGTATTGGAAACCAGCCCGTCGGACACGCCAAAGACGGCTGCCCGAACCGAGCCAGAGCGATCAACCCGGTGCCAAGGCTCCCCACCTCTTGGCGCCGAGGCAGCGCGCGAGGTAATAGTGGGGATAGCCGTACCCCGGATCATGCTGCGGAACACTTCGGCGTGTTCGCGTTCGTCATCGGGCATTGAATCAAGGGCTTCAGGTTCCTCGTCATACATGCCGGCGTCGGCGCCTTCATTTTGTTCCAAGGTTCCCAGGACGCTGTGAAGGCCGCTTGCCCGCGCGGTGTTGACGAGTCTTTGGTCTGCTGGGTCAAGTTCTGTTGGCGCAGCGGGAATATCCACTCCGTACTCGGAAAGTTTTTCCAGCCAATGTCCGGCGTGGGCGTCTTCAATGTCAGCGAGTTCGATTAACGCGTCAGCTCGATCCCCGGTTACGGTTTCGGCGAGTGCGCGGTACAGCAATGAAGCCTTGCGTTCGGCCTCGAGGTAGTGCAGAAACCGCTTTGGATCTTTACTCATGCTCAGCCCGAACCCTCCGTGTTTCCTGCGTCGGCTGCCGCAGGATCGAGTAGTTGATACTTGTTAATCGCTTGCGCGACGAGCGACTTCTCGACTTTACCCGATCCGGCAAGAGATGCCAGAGTCTGAACGGTGATGGATTCTGCGTCGACAAGGAAGTGTCGGCGTAGTGCGCCACGCGTGTCCGAGAGCCCCCAACCATCTGTACCCAAACTTGCAAACTCGTTGGGAACCCATGAAGCGATCTGGTCCTGCACCGCACGCATGAAGTCAGAAACTGCGATTGCGGGGCCGCTTGTTCCTGCCAGGCGCGTGGTGACGTAGGCCTGTTGGGGTTCTTGCTCCGGATAGAGCAGATTGTGACGATCAACTGCTAGGCCATCGCGGCGCAGTTCATTCCACGACGTCACCGACCACACATCTGCGCTGACTCCCCAGTCATCACGCAGAAGCTCTTGGGCTTTGAGCGCCCAGGGCACGCCGACACCACTTGCCAGGATTTGTGCTTTAGGACCAGAGGTAGCCGATTCATTGAGCAGATACATCCCCTTGAGAATTCCCTGAACATCAACGTTCTCCGGCTCGGCCGGTTGCACATAAGGCTCGTTGTACATGGTGAGGTAGTAGTAGATATTTTCAGATTCTTCGCCATACATCCGACGCAGGCCATCTTTAACAATATGACCGAGTTCGTAACCGAATGCGGGATCATAGGAAACCACGGCCGGGTTGGTGCTCGCTAACAGAATCGAGTGACCATCTTCATGCTGGAGACCTTCTCCATTAAGAGTCGTGCGCCCAGCGGTCGCACCGAGGACAAATCCGCGCACCATCTGGTCTCCAGCGGCCCAGAAAGCATCGCCGGTTCGTTGGAAACCAAACATGGAGTAGAAAATGTAGACCGGGATCATGGGTTGATCGTGGGTTGAATAGGAAGACCCGACCGCGGTGAAGGAGGCGACTGATCCGGCTTCATTGATCCCCTCGTGCAGGATCTGTCCGTCAGTTGCTTCCTTGTAGGAGAGCATCAGTTCGCGGTCAACGGATTGATATTGCTGGCCATGCGGTGAATAGATCTTGGCGGTGGGAAACAATGAATCCATGCCGAATGTGCGGGCCTCGTCCGGGATAATCGGAACGAAACGTGCACCAATGTTTTCATCTTTAACCAAGTCCTTAAACAGGCGAACAAATGCCATGGTCGTGGCAATTGCTTGGTTGCCCGAACCCCGCATTACTGCGTCGTATACCTGGTCGCCGGGAAGCACCAGCGGCCGCGACTTTTCCCGGCGCTGGGGAAGTGATCCACCGAGTTGACGGCGGCGTTCCATCATGTAAGCGAGGTTTTCGTCTTTGAGTCCCGGGTTGTAATAGGGAGGTAAATAGGGGTCTTCCTCTAACTGGGCGTCCGAAATCGGAATGTGCAACCGGTCACGGAAATCCTTGAGGTCTTCGAGTGAGAGTTTCTTCATTTGGTGGGTGGAGTTGCGTGCCTCAAAACTTGAGCCGAGGGTCCAACCCTTGATAGTTTTGGCGAGGATCACGGTTGGCTGACCTTTTGTCTCCGTCGCAGACTTGTAGGCCGCGTACATTTTGCGGTAGTCATGGCCACCCCGCGAGAGATTCCAAATATCCTCGTCGGACCAGTTGTGAACCAACTTTGCAGTCCGAGGATCCCGGCCAAAGAAATTTTCGCGAATGTAGCCACCGTCGTTAGCCTTATACGTTTGGAAGTCACCGTCGTGAGTGGTATTCATCAGGTTCACCAACGCGCCGTCACGGTCGGCGGCAAGGAGCTCATCCCACTGGCGGCCCCACACAACCTTGAGCACATTCCAGCCCGCACCACGGAAAAGTGATTCAAGTTCCTGAATAATTTTCCCGTTACCGCGAACGGGTCCGTCAAGTCGTTGCAGGTTGCAGTTCACCACGAAGATCAGGTTGTCGAGCTCCTCGCGGGCAGCAAGACCGATTGCACCTACTGCGTCAACTTCATCCATCTCGCCGTCACCCAGGAAGGCCCACACTTTCTGGCCTGAGGTGTCGGCGAAACCACGATTGTCCAGGTACTTGTTAAACCGCGCCTGATAGATCGCATTGAGGGGGCCAATTCCCATGGATACGGTGGGGAATTGCCAGAACTTGGGCATAAGGCGTGGATGCGGATAGGACGGCAGCCCGCCGGGGCGGTGGGAAAGTTCCTGGCGGAAACCATCCATCTGTGATTCGGTGAGGCGCCCTTCAACAAATGCGCGGGCGTAAATACCGGGGGAGGCGTGACCTTGATAAAAGATCTGGTCGGCGCCCTCGGGGTGGTCAGGGCCTTTAAAAAAGTGATTGAAGCCCACTTCGTAGAGAGTGGCGGAGCTTGCATATGTGGAGATATGTCCGCCAACGGAGACTCCGGGACGCTGGGCGCGGTGCACCATGATCGCGGCATTCCAGCGGATCATTGCCCGAATCCGGCGTTCTACAAATTCGTCCCCAGGAAACCACGGCTCGTTATCGGGTGCGATTGAGTTGATGTAGTCGGTGCTGCGCAGGCTGGGCACTCCGACATTATTTTCCGCAGCCCGACGCAACAGCTCCAACATGAGGAAGCGTGCCCGGTAATTACCGCCGGATTCAACCAGGCCATCAAATGACTCCAGCCACTCTTGGGTTTCCGTCGGATCGACGTCAACATATTGGGTGGGGAGTCCACCAGCGAGAAGTGGTGAACGAGGGTTTATCACAGCGGGTGCCTTTCAGTTGTCACCCGCAGGATCACTGCCGGTGAGCGGAGTCGTGTGGCATGACAGGTAGTGACCGTGATGCCGATCCCTATCTTTCCGCATCCACAATCTGTGCGCGCATTCGCCTCTGTGGTGGCCAGCGAGGGCTTTCGCTAGGCTGTGTGCGTGACCTCTGCACAAAATAAGTTCATAGTTCTTTATTCAATCCACTTGCCAAATGGCTCCGACTTGGGTGAACTAGCGTCGTGAGCGCATCGCCCCAAGCAGTTGAGCGGGCTACCCGCCTTGCCCTTGCGAGCGGCCAGGTAGTGCAAGAAGTCGGATACGATTCGGATTGCGACGTTGATCTGCGCGCGGGAGTAGTTGAGATTATTGGCATGGACCTCGTTGATCTGGATTACGACGACGTGGTTGACGCCGCCCTGCTGTGGTTCCGCGAGGACGACGGCGACCTGACCGACGCACTCGTTGACGCGATTACCCCACTGGCAGACCAAGGGGTTGTGTGGTTGCTGACCCCTAAGCCGGGGCGCGAAGGCCACGTTGAGCCCGAGGACATCGCCGAGGCCGCCCAGACCGCAGGCTTGCGCCAAACGAGCACGATCAGTGCTGGTGAGAACTGGCAGGGCACCCGGTTGGTTCCACCGCGCGCTAAACGCTAACCTCTACCGCATGACACTTGGTATCGGCGATCGCGCCCCAGAATTCACCCTGTCCAATCAATATGGTGTGAAGGTTTCCCTTTCCGATTTTCATGGGAAAAAAAATGTGGTGATCATGTTCTACCCATTTGCTTTCTCTGGGCTCTGCACCGGGGAGCTGTGTACCATTCGTGATCGCGGCAGCGATTTCATTAACGAGAACACTGAATTCTTAGGCATCTCCTGTGATCCGGTTCATAGTTTGAAAGCGTACTCCGAACAGGAGAGTTTCACCCACAGCCTTCTCAGCGATTTTTACCCACATGGTGCTGTCGCCGATGAGTATGGAGCATTATTTGAAGACAAAGGATTCGCGACTCGGGCTACCTTCGTCATTGACAAAGAGGGTTTTATTCGCTGGGCGGTAATTAATGGTCCAGGCGAACAACGCAATGCGGACGAATATGCGGCCGCATTGGCTGCACTCTCCTAAGTTTTTTCTGGCGTTACTTTCACGGGCCCAGTGTCGTCGGCTTCGTGGGTGGATGCTTTATTGATCTGATTCACATGCGAGACGATCCCTCCAATGAGCGCTATCTGCGCGGTCATATCTGCTCCCCGCACCGCTTGGTGGGCTGCGGTAACCCCAATACTTTGCGTGGGGTCATCGGTCGCCAAATTTGTTGCAGCCAGTTCCAGTAAGTCTGCAAGCGGTGAGAGCGCTGCCTGTGGAATTTGGGTGTTCAGATTCGAGCGGGTTGCACTGCGAAGGTCGTTGGCAATATTGAGCACCCGAGCACTCATCACTTGGTTAGCTCGTAGTAATTCCTTAAGTGAACTCAAATCAACACTGTTAATCCGCGGACTCCACTTGGAATGCTTTGCCAAGTCTTCGTATTGCACAGAAAGCCCCAAAACTTGATTGCGCAACTCAACCGCTTGGTCATGCCAAGCAGCAGCATCTTCGGTGGTCGGTTCACCTCGAAGGTCACGTGCAATCCGGGCTAGTACTTCGGCCAATTGAATTTGAATGGCGTTCAAACCGGCGGCGAGTTTTTGGGTGTCGCGCGTGGGAGAGGCGAGGAAAGATGCAAAGAGGGCGAAGAGCGCACCAATCATGACGCCGGTGAATCGCTCGATAGCTATCTCGGTCGTCAGATGTGAGCCAACAACCAAAATCACCGTAACGGCCAAACTGGCAGCGACCGCCGGGGATTCATGCGGAATGCTGTATTGCATTACCCGCGCCATAACAAAACTCAAAGCAACCAGAAGCAGGATCACAACCGCGCTGCTACCAATCACTGAAACAATTGCGAGTGCGACTGCAGCACCAACAAGTGCACCGAGTAATTGGATAAAGATTTCCTTTGTTGCGTGGTGAAAAGCCACTCTCGTTGCAATAACGGCGGTGATTGCGGCCGGTACTGGCGCGGCGTAAGGAATTGCATCACTGACCAAGTAGGCAAAAAATGCGGCCAAGGATGTGAACACGGCCAACCGAAAATAGGTGGTGGGTTTAAAGCGGTGTGAACTCACTCCCGCAGTATCGCAGGGCAAGTAGCAATGAGGCCTCAGCCGCTACCAAGTCAAGGTGCGGGTGGCCAGCAGTTGCGCTTCGCCGTGGTCATGTGTGACGTGGATCGTGGGGATCTTTTCGAGGCCGACCAGGTTCTTCACGTCGGCCAATAGCCGCATCCGGGTCGGTGAATCTAAGGCACTGTAGGGCTCATCTAGGAGAAGGACCGCAGGTTTCGCTGCGATCGCGCGCGCCAACGCAACTCGACCGGCTTGCCCCCCGGAGAGCTCCCACGTCTTCTGATTGACAATATTTCCCAGCCCCACCCAGTCGAGTAGTTCCTGGGAACGGGCGCGCGCCTCGTCTCGTGATTGGCCACTCGCCCGAAGTGAGTAGCCAATATTGTCGATCACAGATAAGTGTGGGAAGAGCAGTGGATCTTGAAAGACCAATCCAATATTTCGCTTGTGGATTGGCACGTCATTTAAGCACCGATCACCCGAATATATTTCCCCTCGCAGGGGAAGTGTGACCCCAGCCAGGGTGCTCAACAGAGTGGACTTCCCACAGCCACTTTCACCCACAACCACCAAGATTTCCCCGGGGCCAACCTCAAAATTTAACGGTTGTGTGAGTGGGGTTTCGTAGCCGATAACCAAGTCGCGGGCACGTAGCCCGGCATCGCTCATGTGAACACCCGCCGTGATGCAATGCGGTCAACAACCAGTAATAGCGACATGGTCATCACAACCAGAATCACGCTGAGAACGGCCGCGGTAGCAAATGCCGACTCACCGGGTTTACTCAGAAGGCGTGCGATTTGAACGGGAACAGTTGGGGAATCGGTCCGAGACAAAAGGGTTGCGGCGCCGAACTCGCCGAGTGAGACCGCTGCTGCTAAGCCGCCGGCTGCCAACATGACGCCGCTAAACACGGTGCCAAATGCGGTCCACCAAGCCCGCAAAGGGCCTGCGCCCAAACTGAGTGCAACGAAATATCTGCGGGGATCAACCGTACGCAAACTCGGCGTGGCCATCGCGACCACAATCGGCACGGCAATGAGCGCGTGGGTGATCGGAATCAATGCGCCAGTTCCCCGTAAGTCAAGTGACCCGCGTGAGAACGCAAGCAGGATCCCCAGGCCCAGAGTGACCGCTGAAACCCCGAGGGGAATTAATGCCAATGTTGCCACGATTGCCTTCCTGCTCATCACAGCGATGGCAATGGCTCCGCCCAAGATTGCCGCGATTACTGAGGTAAACAATGCCAGACCCACTGAACGGCCGAGGGCTTCCAGCGGTGACCCAATGCGCGCATTGTCAAAATCGGATAAACCGGACCACCAGCCGGTGGTGAGACCGCCCGAACTTGAGATCGATGCCCAAAAGATGCTCGCAATTGGGGCTAGCACGAGAGTAACGGCTACCAGGCAAGTGGCGGTAACGACGAATGCGGCCTGGGGGCCACGAACGCGTGCCCGTTCAAGAATTATTTTTGTCCTCGGTTCATGGCGACTCACCCGTGCTGAAATCACAAACACCAAACCCACGACAATCAGTTGCAAAATTGCCGCGGCAAGCGCGGTTGGGAAATCAAGGAGCACCGAAGTTGATCGCAGGAGAACTTGCTCAAGTGTTCGCGTCCCGGAGCCATCGCCCAGAACAACAACAATGCCAAGGGAACTAAACGAGAAAATGAACACTACGGCGGAAGCCAACACGATTGAGTTTCGAAGTGCGGGCAGCGTGATCGTTGAGAAAATCCGCATGGGGCCTGCGCCCAGCGTGGCGGCGGTTACTTCCATGCGCCGATCCAGGGTGGACCATTGGGCCCCGACCAGCCGAACGACAACTGCGATATTGATGTAAGCGTGGGCGATCACGACAAGGAGAAGTCCGTTAGGAATCGAGTCACTAAATAGCGATCTAAACCCGAGCGCAACAACCACTGTTGGTAGCACGAAGGGGATGGTCACCAACGCAAGTATGAACCCGCGCCCAAGGAATTGGTAGGTAAATAACACTCGAGCGATCGGGATACCAATCAGTAAAGAAAGTCCCACGCTCAGCATTGCTTGCACACTTGCCAGCAACACCACCTGCCAAAGAGTCGAGGCCAATAGTGCATTCACTGTGTCGGCAGTCCATGCGGTTGCTGTCAGCCGAATGAGCGGGTACACCAAGAAAACAAGCAGCAGGACCGCCGGAATAACCCACAGCCGCTTGAGACTGCGGGGTAAATGCGAAGCTAGAGTCCCGCTCAGCGGTTCATCACCGTTCCCCAAGTGTCAAGCAGTGAAGCGAGCTGCTCACTTACTTGAGCAGGCGGCAAGGAGGTGCTGTTGGCGATCACGGGCGTGAAGTCAGAGAAAACCTCTGGCAAGGTGGCATCGGCCCGAACCGGGTAGACAAACATGTTCAAAGGAATGTCCTCTTGGACTTTGCGAGAGAGCATTGCATCGATTACGGCTTGAGCCCCAGCGGAGTTTTCGGCTCCCGCGAGAACGCCGGCGTACTCCACCTGCCGGTAGCAGGAATCAGGGAGAACCGAAGTTGATGGCTCGCTGACGCTCGCATCTTCTGCAAAAACTATTTCAGCTGCCGGGCTCGTTGCATAAGAAACGACAAGCGGGCGATCGCCACCGGAAGGAGTGAACTGGGTGTAGTAGGCGTCGGTCCAGGAACCAGCAACCGCGACACCCCCATCCCGCAGTGCTTCCCAGTAGGACGGCCACTCGTCACCAAAACGCGCGACCGTGGCTAGGAGAAAAGCGAGACCGGGTGATGAAGTTGCCGGGTCTTGGACAACGAGCAGATTGGCGACTTCGGGTAGTTGCTCAAGATTCGCCGGCACCGACGTTCCTTCTTGTGCAAACCACGTGTCGTCAATATTGATACACACATCACCAAAATCAATTGGTGTGAGCAGACCACCTTGGGTGTCTTGGATGAACTGTGGCAAGGCACTGGCCAGCTCAGGGGAGGTGTACGCCTCAAAAACATTTTCGTCGGTGGCTCGTAGCGCCAGTGTGTTGTCGATTCCAAAAAGCAGATCAGCGGTGGGTTGACCGGCAGCCAGAATCGCGCTGGCGGTAAGCGTGCCCGCATCACCGGTTGACGTGATTTCTAGGTCGATCCCTTGCTCGAGTAGATCCTCAACAAAAGATGGAGAGAGCACAAATGATTCGTGCGTGATCATGCGCACGGTGTTCAAGTCGGGCGCCGATTGCACCCCAGAGTTTGAGTCGGTTGAACTCGAGCAGGCAGTTAATGCGATCGCACCGGACATGATTACAGCAATAAAACGGAACATTTCCACTCCCTCGCGCTGGCATTACCCAGATCAGGTTTTGTGGGTAAGCAGTGGCCACTGCCCTCTCAGCCCGCTGATCCCGCGAGCTCCCCAAGGTAAATATAGGTTAGCACTCCATCTGATTTTCGGCGAACGGAGCGTATTGGCCCGGTTTCTGTTCTAAGATTTTACCGTGCCCAAAAAGCAGCAAAGTCCCGACTTTGATGTGGCAATTATTGGCTCGGGTTTTGGTGGCTCGGTATCGGCCTTGCGGTTGAGTGAAAAGGGATATTCGGTCGCAGTGTGCGAGGCAGGTCGGCGTTTCACCGAAGAGAATTACGCAAAGAACTCGTGGGATCTCAAGAATTTTCTATGGGCTCCAGAGCTGGGATTCTTTGGGATCCAAAGAATCCATGTGCTCAAAGGAGTCACCATTCTTGCTGGCGCAGGTGTTGGCGGTGGCAGTTTGGTGTACGCAAACACACTTTATGTTCCCGGCGACTCCTTTTTCCAAGATCCGCAGTGGGGTGAGATCACTGACTGGAAAGAAGAGCTGGCACCTTTTTACGACCAAGCCCAACGCATGTTGGGAGTGACCCAAAACCCCACCACGACCCCATCAGACCTGGTCATGAAAGAAATCGCCGAAGACATGGGGGTTGGCGCGACTTTTCGGCTCACCCCTGTGGGAGTTTTTTTTGGTGAAGGTCGGGGAAAGAAGTCCCCGGATCCTTATTTCGGTGGAGTCGGTCCCGCACGCGCGGGTTGCATTGAATGCGGTGAATGCATGACCGGCTGTCGCTACAACGCGAAAAATACGTTGCCCAAGAACTACCTTGGCTTGGCTGAGGCAGCTGGCGCCACGGTTATGCCGATGTCGACCGTGTACAAAGTTGAACCGATGCCGCAGGGTGGCTACCGGATTTCGGTGCGTAAAACTGGAACGAAAAGCGAGAGCAGTTTCACTGCAAGCGAAGTCGTCTTTGCTGCCGGCACCTACAACACCCAGAAACTCTTGCACCGCATGAAAGATGACGCAGTGCTTCCCCACCTTTCATCGAAATTGGGCACACTCTCGCGAACCAACTCCGAGTCAATCTTGGGAGCCGTGTCTAACACATTTACCACCGACTTCACCGAAGGTGTTGCCATCACCTCGAGTTTTTTCCCGGATCCGCAGACCCACGTTGAACCGGTCCGCTACGGAAAAGGTTCCAACTCAATGGGCTTGTTGCAAACGATCATGACTACACCGCAACCGGGTAAGAAGCGTTGGGCGATCTGGATCAAGGAGATGCTTAAAAATCCTAAAGACGTTGCCTTGGCGCTTAACGTTAAATCCTGGAGTGAGCGAAGTGTAATCTCCTTGGTCATGCAAACTGTGGACAACTCGTTAACACTCAAAGGTAAGCGGAACCGTTTTGGTCGTTGGTCACTGGGCACCGTGGCCTCGGAATCCACCCCTGCTCCGACCTACATCCCGGTTGCCCAAGACGTGGTTGAACGCGCTGCGCAGATCATCGACGGTCGACCTGGGGGAAGTATTTTTGAAAGTTTCGATGCCGCACTGACCGCGCACTTTGTGGGAGGTTGCGTTATTGGCAGTGATAGTGCAAGTGGAGTCATTGACGGGTATCACCGGGTGTTCGGGCATGTGGGTCTTCATGTGGTGGACGGTTCGGCCATCACGGCAAACCTGGGTGTAAATCCGTCATTGACCATTACCGCTCAAGCCGAGCGTGCCATGGCGCTGTGGCCTAATCAGGGCGAAAAGGATCCGCGCCCCGCACTGGGTTCGCAATACGAAAAGGTGACACCGGTTGCTCCGAAGGATCCTTATGTGCCAGCTGATGCTCCGGCGGCATATCGGATTAGCACCTGAACTAATGCTCGGATCGGGGTTTCACCGGCAACCATGAACCGCGGAGGGTCTGGATCTAAAAAATGTGCGGCATGAAAAAACTCGCAAAGGGGGTCTTTGCGAGTTTTTTTATGACCTTGGTGTGAGCTAAGTCAGCTTTGGTGGCGGCGAAAAATTGCGTCGATTTCGTCACGGTGTGATGGGCTCATGGCCTGTGACCGCTGGAAACTCCACTCTTGCTGGAATGAGCGAGCTGGGTCTGAATGGAAAACCTGGCTGAGAACTCGTTTGAATCTCTGCATCTGGATCACGTCCTTTTTCGTATTGCTCCTCCCGGGGTCTCCGGTAAGACAATAATACGACATGACCGTTATGTAAATGTTACCGGGGGTAAGTTCCCTTCACGAAATCCGCACTTTCGGGCTCAAACCGGAGTGTGGAGTTTGTCCCATTTGTGTCACACCAATTACCCGGAATCGATAAGTTCCGGCCTTGCTGGGCAGGGGACAAGACAGGGACTTGGCATTGGGATTGAACTTTTTAATCGTGCAGATCCGCTTGCCTTTGACATCAACAACCCGGTATTGGCCCACCACGGCCGAGGTAGTGCCGGCCAAAGTGCGGAACTTGATCTTTTTCTTGGTCAGAGTAGGTGGAGCCATTTGGGACGGCGCAGTTGTAACGGCACTGACGCTTGACGGCAGCGCATTTCCTTCACCTTGCCCGTTGCGAGCGCGGACGGTAAAACTGTGTTCACCGTCGGGTAGGTCGGTGACCGTGCAGGTAAGTGCCGTAGCGGTACAGACAACGGCTCCGGTGGGATCGGAAACTTCATAGTTGACAACAGTGTCAGGCGAGGTTGTCGGCGGCTGCCAGTTCACCACAACCGAATTATTGACCGCTGATAAAGCAATATTTGTCGGCGCTGAGGGGATGCTGGGATAACCTGCGCCCAGTAGAGCTTGGTTCACCAGGTCGAGATAGTCGATTGCACTAAAACCAACCATCAAGTAGGCACCGGTAAAGCCGGCAACGCAGCCACCGGCTGAGCCGGAGTTCACGCCGAGGACCAAATTCTCACCGACGGCGTTTATCGCATAAGTTGGGCCGCCGCTGTCCCCACTGCAGACACCCACGGACGCGTTCTGGCCCACAGAGAAAACAGGCCCCAAAACCGACTGTGGCTCATATGTGTCAATCGGAACATCGGCCGCAATGGGAAGAACATCGCGTTCAGTGGGGCTTTTCAGCCCGTAACCCATGATTGTTCCGGGATACAGGGTGGCCGCCCAGCGTGACATCTCTGCCGAGGTGGCCAGCCGGGAATACATACTGGGACCAAGGTCTTGGTCAAGCAAAAGCACCGCAAAGTCATTTGGCTCAACCCGGCTTGATGCATTGACATACCCACTGGGTGTCCACATCCCAATCACGTTCGCGGGGCTCGCGCCCTGCGGTCCGACATTGCTGTATTGCACGGCAGCGGCACCGGGGGGAAAGATTGCTAATTTGGCAACTGGAGCTGTGCCCCCTGCAACAGTCACGCAGTGTCCTGAGGTCAACAGCACCCGCGGTTTCCACACCACTGCACTGCAGCTCTTGCCCCACGAACTGCCATCGAAGATCGCGACTGCTGCAACACCGGGATTCCCAGGAACCAACGTCCCACCGTAAATGCGGGGCGTTAGTGGATCTGCACTGGCGTTCGCACCACTTAACATGATTAGCCCTACGACACAGATCAGGAGCGCGTTCCGGCCGGCGATGTGGAGTCTCACCAGCAGAGTGTAAGTCTTGCCAGTGCTGGCCCGGACTTTCGGATTCGCAAAAAGCAAATTATGAAGTGTAATTACACCCAGCAACTATGACCGTGGGTTTTTCCCGTAGAGGTTTCCTTGCCGCTTCTGGTAAGGCGCGAAACTAGTGAGGGAAACGCTTGGTGTGTTCAGTAGGTGGCAGAGGCAAGCGCCCCTGCCCCTGAAATATCGCTGGTCCCCAGCAAGAACTAAACCCCAATTCTTTGCCTACACCGTTCTACCGGATAGCGTGAATGCCAATGGATCATCAAGTACGTCCAATCCAGATTGGGTGGGGAGATACCCGCACCTGGGATGGAACGATTGGGACAGGTTGATCAGCAGGGCATCTCAGCATTTTTCCTAGCGTAGAACCACCATGCAATCACGACGGCGATCCCGGAGAAAAATGCGCCAAGAGCGAAGAATAGTGTTGGTGAAATAGAAGCCAACATGACACCGAATACGAAGGGTCCGTAGGCGGCAATCGCGCTCGTCCATCCAATTACACCACCGGCTTGCCGGCGCTCGAAAATCATGGGCATTTGCTTGAAAGTGCTCGCGTTGCCAACCCCGGCAAAGAAGAAGATCACCAGCATGCCAATAAAGAACTTGCTGAAATCGTCAGCTGAGGAGGGGGAAAGCTGGAATGCGCTGTAGATCGCACCACCAGTGATTCCAAGTGCTGAAAGCACCGTGAGTCTTCCGCCACCTACTCGGTCGGCTAATGGGCCGGCAAGTACCCGGGCAAGTGAGCCAACGAGTGCGCCAAGAAAGGCGTACTTGAGCGGATCAATTCCCGAGTCTCCGAAGACCTTAGTTCCATAAAGATTGTTGATTAACAATGCGAAACCAGCCGCCAGACCCGCGAAAGTTCCGAAGGTGATCGCATAAAGATAGGTCATGATCCAGGTGTGCTTGTTCTTGAAAATATCCATTTGCTCGCCAAGGCCCCGAGCTTGCACGGGAACGCTTCGCAGGAGCAGCCACGCCAAAACAGTCGCGATCAGCACAAATGGCACCCAGATATAGCCGGCGTTTTGGAACCAGACTTCGCTGGTTGCACCCGTGTCTTTGTTGGTAAGCATTTGTGAGGTGCCACCAATCAGTGCGAAGCCAATAATCCACGGGGTAACAAATTGCACGATACTTACGCCAAAGTTACCGATTCCAGCCTGCAGGCCGAGTGCGGTGCCTTGCTTTGAGCGAGGAAAGAAGTAGGAGGTGCTGGGCATGAAGCCTGAGAACGCACCACCACCGAGGCCTGCAAGTCCACCGAGAATCAGGAGAACAGTGAAGGGTGTATCTGGGTTCTGAACGGCGAGCGCCCAGCCGGTAAGTGGAATGAGAAATAGCCCGGACGTGAGGGTGACAAGTTTGCGAGTTCCGATAATTGGTGGCAAGAAAGTCCACACCAAACGCAAGGAACCACCAGCAAGTCCTGGCATGGCGATCAACCAATACAACTGGGCTTCGCTGAGGTCAAAGCCAACGCTATTGAGTTTAGGTGCGATAGCTGAGGCGAGGAACCAGGTGATGAACGCGAGGGTGAGGGAAAAAGTGGTAACCCAAAGGGTCTTCCACGACCGACCGGAATCCCAATTTTCGGCCTCAGGGTCCCACTCGGGGAGCCAGTCTTTGCCGGAAGGAATCGGAGTAGTTGGAGTGGTCATGATGTAGCTCCTGTCAATGTCGGTGAATCGTTTTCGATCTTTCCTTTAAGTTGGGGACTTGCTTTGTGCAACATTGAGACGACAGATAGATGCATCCAAATGGTGGCGATCAATGTCACCACGAAGACAACGAAGAACGTTGCCTGCGGCATACCTGACCACGCGGCGGCGTAGGCGAACAGCGGCATGAGAAAGAAGCCTCCGAGGGCGCCGAGGGAACCGACAAGACCGCCAACAGCACCAACGTCGTTAGGGAAGTACTCCGGGATGTGTTTATAAACAGCAGCTTTACCCACACCCATGGCAACACCCATAAGGAACACCAAGATGCTGAAAACAGTGGTATTTACCGACCAAGGGAGCACCTCAGCCGTTGTTCCATCGGCTTGATTTAGCACGATGTATCCGTACGGCATCATGAGAATTCCCGATGCAATCAACATCGTGATAAACGTTGTGTACATCACTTTCCTTGCCCCGAATTTATCTGCTGCGAAACCTCCGAATGGCCTCAAAAGTGATGCAGGGAAGATGAAAAGTGCGGTAAGAAGCGCAGCTTGGGACAACGGCAGGTCGTAAACGTCGACGTAATATTTGGGCAGCCACGCAGCCAAGGCGACGTAGGCTCCGAAGACGACCACGTAGTACAGGCTGAAGCGCCACACGCGGAGTTCACGCAGCGGTGTGAGCATTGACTTAAGGCTCCGACCCGCACCGGGCTTGATCTCGTGGCGGGGAGTAAACATCCAGATTGCCACGGCCATGGCAATGAGGAGTACCGCGTAAAGGAATGGCACGAATCGCCAACCACCGGGGATTACGCCACCGAGATACCCCGCGGTGGGGATTGCAATGATTAAAACTGGACCAATGATTTTGGTAACTGATGCACCAACATTGCCAGCGCCGAATACTCCAAGGGCAAAACCTTGTCGATTTTGGGGCCACCAAGCGCTCACCCACGCGATGCCCGCGCTAAATGAGTTGCCGGCAAACCCAACTAAAAAGGCGCCAACCAGCAGCCACGCGTAGGAAGTGACCTGGGAAATGAAGTAGGTGGGGATCGCGGTAACCACGAGCATGACGAGAAATACGCGCCGCCCGCCGAAGCGGTCAGCCGCAAGCCCAGCGGGCAGGCGCCAGATTGAGCCATTGAGAACGGCTACAGCCGTGATCCAGGAGAGTTCGATGTCGGTGAGCCCGAATTCGTCGCGGATCGGGATCCCCAAAACACCGAACATGAGCCAGACGGCGAACATCAGGGTGAAGGCGATCGAGGACCAAACGAGGACTGATACTCGCCCTTTGACTAAGGTTTCTGTTGTCACAAGACGAAATTAAACCACAAAAAATTCTTTTTTACCGTTTATAAAGAATAAACCCGGGAATATATGCTATAAATCACTTGTGTCCGAAACGAAAAAGAGCGGAGATCGGATCCATCAGTTTGTTCTCCTTGCTGAGGAACCGGTCTCCGTTGGGCAAATTGTGGAATTTGCAGGGTTGAAGTCCAATACCGTCCGAGGCCATCTCGACATCTTGATTGCCTCCGGCGCGATCGCTCGCAAGGTGGCGGATTCATCGGGACGGGGCCGGCCACGTTGGCTCTACTACGGCGCTCCAGCAGATTTCTCGCCCTACCAGGTCTTAGCGGACGCCCTCTCTGTTCAACTTGGCAACGCTGCCGACCCGGCCTTAGCCATCGCAGCGGCAGATCGCTGGGCGCACACACTTCCCAGATTGTCCCCCGCGCAATCGCCGAGCGAGGCGGTCGATAAAGCAACGCAGGCGCTCAACGATCTGGGATTTCATGCCACCGCAACCGAGCTAGGCGACGCCATTTCGGTATCACAATGCCCATACGCCGAACTAGTTGCCGCACATCCAATCATTTGCGACATTCACGGAGCACTTGTGAATCAGTTATTGGATCAGACCGGTCAGGAAGTGTCGGTGGATTCTCTAGAGGTGTGGGCACGCAAAGACTTGTGTGTAGCTCGCCTTAATCGACCTGATTTACAAGCAACTCGCACAATTTCATTGACGCCTAAGTCAGAACTCGAAGAAGGGAATCCGGCGTGACCATGACGGAAAGCACCAGTACGGCTACCGAGGAATTCTTGGTGAAAGCGGCACGTTTTTTTTCGCCCGGAACCGTGTCAGCGGACCTGCGAACCGTGACCAAAGTGGGTGGACGTGAAGGCGACATTTTCTATCGGGACCGTTGGAGTCATGATAAAGTAGTCCGTAGTACCCACGGAGTGAACTGCACCGGTTCGTGCTCGTGGAAGGTCTACGTCAAAGACGGAATTATTACGTGGGAATCCCAGCAAACCGATTACCCAAGCGTTGGTCCAGACAGCCCCGAATACGAACCACGAGGCTGTCCTCGTGGTGCAGCATTTTCTTGGTACACCTATTCACCAACTCGGGTGCGCTACCCCTATGTCCGCGGAGTGCTACTTGAGGCTTACCGCATTGCAAAGCAACAGCATCCAGATCCAGTAGATGCTTGGGCATCCGTCGTTGAGAACCCTGAAACGCGGAGCCGCTACCACAAAGCTCGAGGTAAGGGCGGGTTGGTGAGATCCTCGTGGCCAGAAGTACTAGAAATCATTGGTGCCGCTCACGTACACACTGCAAAGGAGCATGGACCCGATCGTATTTTTGGCTTCTCGCCGATCCCTGCCATGTCCATGGCGTCCCAGGCGGCAGGTGCTCGATTCATTTCGCTTATGGGCGGATCCATGTTGAGTTTCTACGATTGGTACTGCGATTTACCTGTCGCATCTCCTCAAGTTTTCGGTGACCAGACAGATGTTCCCGAGTCCGCTGACTGGTGGAATGCTTCCTATTTGATCATGTGGGGCGCCAACGTCCCGGTTACCAGAACTCCTGACGCCCACTTCATGGCCGAAGCGCGATACCGTGGTCAAAAGGTAGTAACTGTTTCACCCGACTACGCCGACAACACAAAGTTCGCAGACGAATGGATGGCCCCGCACCCCGGAACAGACGGTGCACTGGCCATGGCCATGGGTCACGTTGTGCTCAAAGAATTCTTTATTGAGCGTCAAGTGCCACGCTTCATTGACTATGTCAAGAAATACAGTGACTTACCATTCCTGATTTCACTTAAGGAGCGCGACGGCGCGTGGGTTCCCGACAAATTTGTTACCGCGGCTGACCTCGGTGATACCGGTGAAGGTGCCGACTTCAAAACCGTGATGGTGGATTCGCAGACAGGAAAGCCGCATGTTCCTAACGGCTCTCTTGGATTTCGGTTCGGCGAGAGCGGCAAAGGTAAGTGGAATCTAGATCTTGAGGGTGTGGATCCAGCGCTTTCTTTTTACGGTGCTAGCGGCAGTGAAAGCGTCGAAGTTCTACTTCCACGTTTTGACGTTGGTCAAAGTGAAAATGAAAGTGGCGGAATCCATCACGCTGGCGTTCCGGCCGGAAAGCTTGCCACCGCACATGGCGAGCGGCTAGTCACCACCGTGTACGACCTGCTTCTGGCTCAATACGGAGTCGGCCGGGACGGGCTCCCGGGCCAGTGGCCCACCGGCTATGACGATCCAGCGCCCTATACGCCAGCGTGGCAAGAAGAAATCACTGGTGTTCCCGCTGCAATGGCGGAGCGAATTGGCCGTGAGTTTGCCCAAAACGCGGAAGATTCCGACGGTCGCTCCATGATCATTCTTGGCGCCGGAACGAACCACTGGTTCCACTCTGATGCGACCTACCGAACCTTTCTCATGCTGACAACGCTCTGTGGAACCCAAGGAGTTAACGGCGGCGGGTGGGCGCATTACGTTGGCCAGGAAAAGGTTCGTCCGATCACAGGGTGGGCGCAACTGGCATTTGCTTTGGACTGGGTTCGCCCGCCGCGGCAAATGATTGGCACCGGTTTTTGGTACGTGCAAACAGACCAGTGGCGTTACGACAGATTGGGTGCGGATCTATTGTCTTCACCTTTAGGTGATGGACACCTTGCCGGCAAGTCCATGATCGACACTATGGCTCAATCCGCGCGATCGGGATGGATGCCCTCGTACCCGCAGTTCAATCGCAACCCACTTGATGTCGCCGATGAAGCAGAAGCTTCGGGTAAAGATCCGGCGGCCTATGTCACCGAGCAGTTGAAGTCCGGTGACTTGAAATTTGCGATCGAGGATCCAGATGCTGAGGAAAACTGGCCTAGAGTCCTGACTCTGTGGCGAGCCAATCTGTTGGGCTCCTCAAGTAAAGGCAATGAGTTTTTCCTTAAACACCTGTTAGGAACGAGTAACGCGGTTCGGGCCGAGGAAACTCCAGAAGGTGAACGACCACAGGATGTTACCTGGCGAGAAGAAGCGCCAGAGGGCAAACTCGACCTGTTGGTCAGCATTGATTTTCGCATGACAAGTACCGGCTTGTTCGGAGATATTTTGTTACCAGCAGCAACTTGGTATGAAAAGCATGATCTCTCCACAACCGACATGCATCCCTTTATTCACGCTTTCACTCCTGCCATTGATCCACCATGGGAGACTCGAAGCGACTACGACATTTTCCAAGCTTTCGGTCGCAAAGTCAGTGAACTTGCGAAAGGTCATCTTGATACTCGAAAAGACCTAGTTTCAGTTCCATTGCTGCACGACACACCGGACGCCATGGCAGTTCCTAGCGGACGTGTGCGCGATTGGAAGAAAGAGGAAGTCGAACTGATTCCAGGGGTGACTGCTCCTAAGTTCGTGGTTGTTGAGCGTGACTACACCACGATCGGTGAAAAAATGAGTGCACTCGGCCCACTCACGGAAAAGTTGGGCATGGTCACCAAGGGTGTTCATTTTGATCCAAGCGAAGAAATAGTCAAACTCGCTCAAATCAATGGTGTGATCAACGATGGTATTGCAGCTGGACGCCCCGCTTTGGTCACTGACGTTCAAGCTTGCGAAACAATCCTTGCTCTGTCTGGGACCACCAACGGGCGCCTTTCCGTTCAGGGATTCCGCAATCTTGAGGAGCGCACTGGAACTCAATTGGCTGACCTTGCCATTGAGGAGGAGGGTAAGCGCATCACTTTTGCTGACACCCAGGCCAGGCCAGTTCCGGTAATTACCAGTCCTGAATGGTCAGGGAGTGAACACGGCGGTCGTCGCTATACAGCGTTCTGTATTAACGTCGAGCGCAATAAACCATGGCACACCTTGACCGGTCGCCAGCACCTGTTCCTAGATCACGACTGGATGCAAGAAATCGGTGAAGCCATGCCGGTATTTAGGCCACCACTGAATTTGTACAGACTTGATGGGAATCTCAAGACTGGAGATGGCAAGGAAGTCTTGGTGCGCTACCTCACTCCGCACTCCAAGTGGTCCATACACTCGGAATATCAGGACAACCTGTTCATGCTTTCGCTCTCACGCGGTGGACCTGAAATCTGGATGAGTCCGCAGGATGCAGATGCGATCGGGGTTAAAGACAACGAATGGATTGAGTCCTACAACCGCAACGGCGTTGTTGTGGCGAGAGCGATTGTCTCCCACCGAATGCCAGAGGGAACCGTCTATATGTATCACGCGAAAGATCGCACGGTTGACGTTCCTAAGGCAGAAATGTCTGGACTACGAGGCGGTATTCACAACTCGCTCACCAGATTAATGATCAAACCCACCCACCTCGTAGGTGGATACGGTCAGCTGACGTTTGCATTTAACTATCTCGGCCCAACAGGAAACCAGCGCGACGAAATCACAGTGATTCGTCGCCGTTCTCAGGAAGTTGTCTACTAATGCGAGTAATGGCACAGACCGCCATGGTCATGAATCTAGATAAGTGCATTGGTTGTCACACCTGCTCTGTGACGTGCAAGCAGGCGTGGACGAATAGGACAGGAGTCGAATACGCCTGGTTCAACAATGTTGAAACCCGACCTGGGCAAGGTTACCCGCGCACCTATCAAGATCAGGAAAAGTGGAAGGGCGGTTGGGAACTTAAGCGTGGGAAACTTAAGCTGCGCTCGGGCGGCCGGCTGAAACGACTGGCCCAAATCTTTAATAACCCGAACCTCCCCACCATGCACGACTACTACGAGCCGTGGACCTACGACTACGACACGTTGATCTCAGCTCCACTGGGAGAGGACACTCCGGTTGCCCGACCTAAGTCACTCATTACGGGAAAGAACATGAAAATTGAGTGGTCCGCTAACTGGGACGACGATCTTGCCGGCGGTCCGGAACTAGCGCCGAGCGATCCAGTCCTGGTCAAGATCAAAGATCAAGTTACTGACCGGGTCAAGATGGAATTTGAACAAGCTTTTATGTTCTACCTGCCCCGGATTTGTGAGCACTGCCTCAACCCGGCTTGCGTGGCGGCGTGTCCTTCGGGTGCAATGTACAAGCGCAGCGAAGACGGGATTGTTCTTGTTGATCAAGATCAGTGTCGCGGTTGGCGAATGTGTGTCACCGGCTGTCCCTACAAGAAGGTGTATTTCAACCACAAAACAGGAAAAGCTGAAAAGTGCACATTGTGTTATCCCCGACTCGAAGTCGGGCAACCCACAGTGTGCGCTGAAACCTGTGTGGGCCGACTTCGTTACATCGGGATATTTCTTTATGACGCGGACAAAGTAACCGCTGCAGCTGCAACCGAAAACGAACACGATTTGCTCGAAGCGCAACTTGATCTGCTCCTGGACCCGAATGATCCGGCGGTCCAGGAGGCGGCCCGCCGAGACGGGATTCCAGAGGACTGGATTGACGCGGCACGCAAATCTCCGGTGTACAAGTTGGTGAAGGTGTACCAGGTTGCTTTGCCATTGCACCCGGAATACCGGACCATGCCCATGGTGTGGTACATCCCGCCGCTTTCTCCAGTAGTGGATGCACTTCGCGAGACGGGCAATGACGCTGAGGATGCGGGCAATCTCTTCGGAGCCCTGGACTCTTTGCGCATTCCCATTGAGTACCTAGCGGAACTTTTCACGGCCGGAGACGTCGGTCCGGTCAAAGCATCCTTGCGAAAGCTAGCCGCTATGCGTTCCTATATGCGTGACGTCAACCTAGGTCGTGACACTCGACCTGAGATTCCTGAGGCAGTGGGAATGGATGAGGAAACGCTGTATGAGATGTATCGACTCCTTGCGATTGCAAAATACGAGGATCGGTACGTGATTCCTAAGGCGCACACTGAGACGGCACATGAATTGGAGGAGCTCGCATGTGCAGTTGATTACGCTGCGGATGACCGTCCAGTTTCGGGTCCATTCGGTGAAGTGTCAGGACGACCGGTTCCGGTCGCGGTTGAGACTTTCCACGCGCTCAAGGAACGTCAGACAACTGAAGTGATTATTCCGGTGGAAGCGTTGCGCGTGAATTTGCGCAACTGGGATGGCTTGGGTGGCAGAAATGACTGATCAACAGATTGCCGGCGCCCGGCTGGCCGCTTCATTACTTCTTGCCTACCCAGATGAGCAGCTGTTAGCGCAATTGGATTCGGTTGCGGCGGTTGCTGAAGAGCTGCCATCGGACATGGGTGATCCGATTCGAGCATTTTTGATACACGTTTCGGGAGTTCCCATTAGTTCAATTCAAGAGCATTATGTTCAGGTTTTTGACATGAAGCGAAGAGCGTGCCCATATCTGAGTTACTGGACCGACGGAGATACTCGAAATCGAGGTATGGCAATCCTGAAGTTCAAACAGGCCTACTTGGAAGCCGGATACGAATTGGGTAATGAGGAGCTCCCTGATCACCTCGCCGTGGTGCTTGAGTTTGCGGCAGTGGGGAACGCACTCACCGGTGATGCTCTTCTTGCCGAACACCAGGAAGCAATTCACCTCCTACGAGACGCCCTGGCAGAGCTGGAATCGGTGTACATTCACGTGCTAGATGTTGTCATCGCAACACTTCCTGAACTCACGTCCGCCGTGCGCGAGCGGATGGCGCAAATCGCGCTATCCGGCCCGCCCGTTGAAAACGTAGGGCTGGAACCCTATGGGCGTTTAATTGACATTGAGCCGATTGGAGCACGCCGATGACCGCCTCGGACATCCTGTTGTGGGTTGTCCTTCCGTATGTCACCATTGCGGTTTTTATCGTCGGCGCGTTCTGGCGCTACCGCTATGACAAATTTGGTTGGACCACGAGATCCAGTCAGATTTACGGGGGCAAACTTATGCGCATCGCCAGCCCAATTTTCCATATTGGCATCTTGGCTGTTCTCGTCGGTCACATTGTTGGTCTCGTCATTCCCCAGAATTGGACTGAGATCGTGGGTATGAGTGAAGACATGTATCACCTCATGGCCGTAGGAATTGGCATGGTTGCCGGGGCCTTCACCCTCTTTGGAGTAACGATGTTGATTTATCGCCGGAGGACGAATGGACCGGTATTTGCTGCAACAACCAAGAACGACAAAATCATGTACGCATTTCTCCTTTCAGCAATCCTTCTTGGGCTTCTGACTACCATAATCGGATCGGGAATCGTGGGTGATGGCTACAACTACCGGGAAACGGTCTCTCCGTGGTTCAGGTCCATCTTCTTGTTGAACCCGCAACCTGAACTCATGGCCGAGTCTTTACCTTCGTTCCAAGTCCACGCGGTCGCTGGCATGATGGTATTTCTTATTTGGCCGTTCACCCGACTGGTGCACGCATTTAGCGCGCCGGTGTCCTATCTTTTCCGTCCTTATGTGATCTACCGCGACCGTGGTCCACATGATCTAGGTAACAGGACGCCACGCAGAGGCTGGGAGAAGATTCCCCAAGGTAAAGATCTCGGCTAGACAGCCTTAGATCCAGATGGTGGGCGAAGAGGGACTCGAACCCCCGACTTCATCCTTGTAAGGGATGCACTCTAACCAACTGAGTTACTCGCCCGGAAACGCAAAGATTACAGGAGGCCACCGCCGCGCCAGTCATCGCTCCCCGGCAGCACAAAACTTTCCAGTATTTTCAGAAACGGTTCGAAGCGTAGATTGGCATTGCTTAATCGGTAGGCTTAAAACAATGTTAATTATGAAATATGACGGTGTCGACTTGCGAGCAATCCCAGCATTTTTGGTCTTTATCGCATTGACGCTCGGGTTCGCTATCGCAGATCTCACTGATATTCGTTGGTTGGGCGGGATGATCATGATTTCGATCGGAGCATTCGCGGTAATTCTGATGATCCGCACTTCCGGTGTCCTACGAGCGCTGATCGGCGTCGTAATGGTTGTTGTCGGGTTCATGCTCTCGCACGCACTTGGTCCGATGCTTGGCTCCTATGGGGCCTTGATCCTTGTGGCGACCGCGTGTTCGGTTGTGGTCTATCTCCTCACCTCACGGCAGGAGTCAAATTAGCGTTAGCGCTAGGTTTCATTACTCAGAAAATAGGTTTACTGGCCGTATCATCAGCGTAGCGGGAAAAACATTCGCGCACACGCAACCGCAAGGGGTAGATCATGAAAATTGCAGTGGCCGGAATTGCTCTTGTTGGAGCAGCATCCCTCGTTCTTGTGGGTTGTTCGAGTGACTCTTCTGTGGGTGGCACCGTGGAGTGCAATGACACGACAATCGCAGAAGCGGTGACCGGGGACCCCACTTTCGCCGATTACGTGGTCACCGACTACAAGTGTGCAGACGGCTGGGCTTATGCAGCAGCAGATCCAGGTGAAGGTCAAATGGGAGCGCCCACCATGATGATTTTTGAAGCTGAAGGCCAGTTCTGGATTCCTAAGAGTGCGGCAGATGTCTGTGGCACCTATGGCGATGGCACATATCCCAATGATGCCATGGTTCCGGAGTCCCTCTATGACCCAGCCTGCTTGGCTGGCTAGGCAGCCCCGCTGGGTAACCTGTCAATATGGCCAATGTTTCTGATGTGTGTGATCTACTCAATCGTCACTTCCCGCCCGACACTGCCGAAACCTGGGACAGCGTTGGCTTGATCTGCGGGGACCCCGCGGCCACGGTTTCCCGAATACTTTTTGCGCTCGACCCCACAATTGATGTAATCCATGAAGCGATCGAGACCGGGGCGGATCTGGTGGTCACCCACCACCCCCTCTTTCTCACCGGCGTACATGGCGTTTCTCGGGACACTCTGGGTGGTCGGGTGGTTCATGAAGCAATCTCACATGGAATCGCCCTTTTCAACGCCCATACCAATGCCGACCACGCTCACCCGGGGGTCTGCGACGCGCTTGCGCAAGCCCTTGGATTAGTTGAGTGCGCACCCATTGAGCCCGGTGCCACGCCGCTTACCGGAGCCGGCCGCATTGGTCGACTGCCCAAAACGCTCACCCTGGCACAATTTGCCGAACAGGTCGCGCAGTCTTTACCCAGCACCGCCGGTGGAATTCGAGTTGCTGGCGACCCCAACAAATTAATCGACATGGTCGCGGTGTGTGGGGGATCGGGCGATTTCCTGCTTCCGTTGGCAGCCACCCTCGCCGACGTCTACGTCACATCGGACCTGAAGTACCACCGAGTCCTAGACCACCCGCGGGAAGAATGCGCGCTGATTGACGTATCCCATTTTGCGACCGAATGGCCGTGGGTGTCGGCAGTTGCGGCCTTGGTGCACAGTGAACTGGAAAGCAATGTGAGTACATTGGTCTCCGCAGTGCGAACGGATCCATGGACCGGACACTATTCCTCCCGCGACTGAAAACTCATGGGCCGTCAGAACTGCTTGATAAGGAGATTGCATTGAACATCGATCCGCAGATCCAAGTGCAACTTCTTGCTGTCCAAGGAAAAGACACCGAAGTGGCCCAACTCGAATACAAGCGGTCCACACTCCCGGCAATTGAGCAGAAAAAGGAACTTGAAGCGAATTTTGCCCGCGCTCGCGACCAGCACATTGCCTCGGAAGTAATTCTTAGTGACCTGCAACGGGAAGCACTAAAATCTGACGGTGACGTTGATGTAGTTCGTCTGCGGATCACCAAAGATCAACAGATGCTTGATTCCGGTGAGATCAACGACCCCAAGCAGCTTTCTAATCTCCAACATGAACTTGAATCTCTCGCCAAGCGCCAGCTAGACCTTGAGGACGTTGAACTTGAAGTTATGGAACGCGTTGAGGGTGCCAAAGCGGCAGTGCAGGTGCTCGCCCAACAGAAAACCGATTTTTCACAGCAACTCGAAACCGTGAGCGCAAGCCTGGATGCAGAACTCGCGATCTTGGCGGGAGACCTCGTCGAAGTTCACGCCGAGCGCGTGCAACTCGCAGCTGATATGCCCCCTGAGTTCCTCACCCTGTACGAAAAAATTCGTAAAGGGCATGAAGGAATGGGCGCTGCCAAATTACACCGCGGTCAATGTGAAGGTTGCCGGCTCACCATTCCACCCCAAGAGCTCAATGTGATTCGGACGGCGACACCGGAGACGGTGATTCAGTGCGAAGAATGTCGCTGTATTTTGATCAGAACTGCTGATTCAGGTATTTAGTTCATGTCTCGTGATCTGATCGTTGAAGCCGACGGTGGAAGCCGTGGCAATCCCGGTCCAGCAGCTTTTGGATCACTAGTGCGCGATGCCGTGACCGGCCAAGTGCTTGTTGAACTTGCGGAGTCAGTGGGCACTGCGACAAATAACGTGGCCGAATACGGTGGGGCAATCGCAGGATTACAAGCCGCCGTTGAAATTGATGCGGATGCATGTGTTGAAGTCAGACTTGATTCCAAGTTGGTGGTTGAGCAAATGTCGGGCCGTTGGCAAATCAAACATCCGGACATGCGGGATCTCGCTAAAGTGGCGCGCGCAGCAATCCCAGCCGGTCAGGTCACGTACACCTGGGTGCCCCGCGAGCAAAACCGTGCGGCAGATGCTCTAGTAAATGAAGCACTGGACCAGTTTGACGGAAAGACACCTGTTCGCATTAAGCGTCAGTACATATCTGAATTGAATGGATTTGCCCGCGAGGATCTCTTGGGCTCTGTGCAGGAATTGCAAGCGCGGGAAATTGCAGAAGACACAGTGCGATCGCAACCAAATGTGATGATTGGTTGGGCGGACTTAGGAACCCCGGTCATAACGCTAATGGCCCGCCACGGGGCATCGAGTTATTCACTGGAAAAAAGATTCAGCGGATCGGGCGGGGTGGACGTACCTCTTGCCCCGATCGGGATCGCTCAGGCCCAAGCACTTGCGGCTGAAGTGAAGGCACGTGGGATCGTGTCACATATAATTTCTTCGCCATTGCTGCGCACGCTACAAACCGCCCACATTGTTGCTGAAGCCACCGGGCTCGAGATCACGGAAAATGTTGACTTCGCTGAGTGCGCATTTGGTGACTGGGACGGGCACACCTTTGCTGACGTTCGGGAACGTTGGCCGGTAGAGCTCAACGAATGGTTGGCAGATACGAGTGTGGCACCGCCTGGCGGGGAGTCCCTTGCCCAGTGCCGTGAACGGGTAAACCGTGGCCGCATAGCCGTTGTGGAGCAATTCCCCGGCCAAACAGTCCTGATAGTTTCGCATGTCTCACCCACCAAACTGATGACCTGTATCGCTACCGGTGCGCCACTTGAGTCAATATTTCGTATGGAGTTGCCCCCGTGCTCACTTACTTCACTTGCCTGGTTCCGGGACGGAAACTCCAGCATGTTTTCATTTGCGGAAGCGAGCCATCTGCGCGAACTCAGGACTGACGGGGCTTAGTGGGGGCCGAAATCTCCACGCGCAAGCCGCCGAGCGGGCTGTCATCGAGCGCTAGTTCGCCCTGATGTGCCAAAACTACAGACTTAATAATGCTCATGCCTAAACCAAAACCGCCAGCGCTTGAATCACGTGCAAGATCTAGTCGGGTGAAGCGATCAAAGATCATCTCCCGGTTGTGAATTGGGATTCCCGGACCACCGTCGTCCACCGTGAGGGTGAACCACTCTTCGCCGTTCCTGTCATTGCGTTCAAGGCGAACAGCTACCGGAGTTCCCGCAGGGGTGTAGCGCGAAATGTTTTGCGCCAGGTTGGAAAGGAGCTGCGCCCAACCATCCTGGCTTCCGGTGACGAGTACGTCTTCTAGGCGTTGATCAACTGCGCGCTCCGAGAACTGCGTGAGATCTCCGAAGGTGTCACTCACTAGCGTGGTCATCGAAAATTCCGCTATTGAAGTGGTTGATGTGTCCGCCAAATCAAGTTGCAGCAGTGAAGTTACTAGACGCTCCAAACGCAATGACTCAGAGTTAATCCGAGCGAGCGCCCGGGCTTCAAGCTCATTGGTTCCGCTCGGGTTGCCCTCGCCTCTTCCCATGAGCAATTCAACGTACCCGCGAATAACTGTAAGGGGAGTGCGAATTTCGTGGGACGCGTCCGAGACAAATGTGCGCAGTCGATTTTCGGATTGCTCTACTGCATCCATGGAACGCGTGAGTGAATCCACCATTGAATTCATAGATTCACTCAGGACACCCAACTCGGTTCCCGGGGCACCTTCGGGCATCCGTTGATCTGTAGCACCGGCAGCGATCTCTCCGGCCGCCCGCACCATTTCATTGACCGGCCGGAAGGACCGTCGAACCGTGAACCAGGCGATGAGTGCACCAAATATGGTGGATGCGAGGACGATGACCAGAGTGCGCCACGCAATTGAGTTTAAAGAATTTTGGTAATCATCGAGTGAAGTTAAGGCAATCATGCGCCCGTTGGGGCGCAAATCCCGCCAAGCCGCCCGATAACTCTGATTGGTCTCGGGGTCAACGAAACTTGCGAACTTCTCGGAGTCGGGAGTGAGCAGGCTTGCCGGGATAGTGGGCAATGGATCTGGATTCCTGGGTGGACCAGCCTGACGAATCCAGGTCATTTCCCCCTTGGCGTTCACTTTTACAATAGCCACGGGATTAGGAAAATCATTGGCCCCCTTTTTTGACCCGAGGGGACCGGCCATCCGCATCCCCGTGCTGCCCATACTGGTCTGCAATGTGGTATCGACTTGCTCAAGTTGAACAGACCCGACCGTCACGTAAGTGGCGAAACCGATAATGGCTGAGGTAAAGGCGATCAGCACAGCGGTCAGTAAAGTAATGCGGAAGCGCAGGCTCATGGCGTGCCCGCGCTCACTGTGCACTCATACACTGGTAGCCGACGCCTCGAACTGTGCGCAGGTTTATGGCAGGCCCCAGTTTTTTGCGAAGATAGGAGACGTAGGTCTCAACAACATTAGGGTCGGCAAATTTATCTGTGCCCCATACTTCATTCAAAATTTGGTCTTTGCTCAAGACCTTGTTGGGGTTTTCCAAGAAGAGTTGTAGAAGGCGAAATTCAGTTGCCGAAAGATTCACTTCTTGACCCTCAATGGCTACTAGGTGCTGCTCAACATCCATTGACAGGATCCCGCTGCTCAAGTCTGAAGACTCGGGCAATTGGGTGGTGGATCTTTTAAGAACCGCGTTAATTCTTAGTGTCAATTCCTCGATGCCAAAAGGCTTGCGCACAAAGTCGTCGGCGCCTAAGTCAAATCCCTTTTTTACATCCTCGCGGTCAAGGCGTGCGGTGAGAATGATGACGGGAATCCTATTTCCGGATGAACGTAATTTTTCCAACACGGCAAAGCCGTCCATTACCGGCATGTTTACGTCGAGCACAACCAAGTCAATCGAGTTTTCGCGAATCAGATTCAACGCCTGCATGCCGTGGTTCGCGGTAATCGTGTTGATGGACACCATGCTCAGGGCATCAACAATCAAATCCCGCACGCCGCCTTCGTCATCTACGACTAAGACGAGAGGCGATTGCATGCTACTACTTTCTGCTAGTTGATCCACTAAGGTGCGGGGAGCATTAACGCTCCCCGCACCTTAGCGGTTACGAATCTGAATGCTTCAGTGATTACGCGGAAGCGGCTGAGCTTTGGGCACCGTCTGCAGCGTCTTTGTCTGCGCCATGACCGTGACCGCCCATCTCGCCCATCTCGCCGTGATCGCCGTGATCGCCGTGATCGCCGTGATCGCCGTGATCGCCGTGATCGCCTCTTTCGCCTCTTTCGCCTCTTTCGCCTTCAGCGGGCTTGGCAGCGGTGATTGCATCTGCCTGAGCTGAGGTGATGGTTCCGTCTGCAACGAGTGCGCTCATTACGGAAGCGAATTTCGAGTCCATATCTGGCTTGTCAGCACCTTTGACCGCTACGTACAGAGCTTTTGCCTCTTCACGAGTCATGTCACCGGATTTGACCAAGTCCTTAATGCCGCCCCTGCTGGAAAGTGC
>FLOH01001250.1_pt1 | contig 40745 bp, 33 predicted proteins | sample 756751 | NCBI WGS metagenome assembly FLOH01 (sample SAMEA4026879, study PRJEB14308) | marine metagenome | biome: coastal water; material: water | depth 74 m
TACGCTTGCATATCTGCAGCGGCCGAAAAGCTGTTGATTCTATCAAATGTTGTATTTCTCGGCATTATAAAATAACCAAGTATTATAGTCAGGTATTTAACTTACACAACGAATAGAGTATGATTAACCGAGCTCCAACCACTACAGCGAGAGAATTACATGCTTAGCATCACCGAATCTGCACAAGAATACCTGACTGAGCTGCTCAAGAAGCAAGAGTGCGAGGGTATAGCTGTGCGAGTTTTCATTCTGGATGCAGGAACACCGAAAGCCGAAACCTGTATTTCTTTTTGTCGGCCAGGCGAAGAAAAAGAAGATGACGATGTGAAACAATATGAGGGTTTTAAGGCCTTTCTAGACCAGCATAGTATACCCTTTTTGGAAGACGCGATAGTTGACTTCGCGAAGGATTCTATGGGCGGGCAGCTGACAATTAAAGCGCCGAATTCTCGCCTGCCAAAGATTTCTGACGATAGTCCAATTGGAGATAGAGTGAACTATATTCTCTACAATGAAGTGAACCCTGGCTTGGCCGCTCACGGTGGTCATGTCACTCTGGAAGAAATCTTCGAAGAAAACATAGCCGTGCTGCGCTTTGGGGGCGGTTGTCAGGGCTGTGGAATGGTCGATGTCACGCTGAAAAATGGCGTCGAAAAAACCTTGCTGGAACAAATTCCTCAGCTTAAAGAGGTGCGAGACGTTACCGACCATACGGATAAGGAAAATGCGTACTATCAGTAAATTAGCCATGGGCTATGGCTTATAGAAGCAGGAGCCGAGCTTATCTCGGGTAATGTTGAGCCAGAGCAGAATACACTTTTACCTGATACTCAAGATCCCCCGGATCCAGTTCGGCCATGATATCGACCAGGTATTCATTGTCTTCTCGTCCCCGCCACATTTTTTGGTAACTCCCTTCTTTATAGCCGTTATCCTGTCGAAAGAAATTGAGTACATTCTTTCCGACGTATTGGCAGTAGAGGTTAGTCCAGTCCATTTCGCTGTCTTTCATGATGGAGGCAAAAACGGCCAGTTCTATACGGCGGCTTGCCGAAAGGGCGATAAGTAATTCCAGTTTACTAATCAGGTCTAATTGCTCAAGCGCATAAGTTTGCGAGTCAAAGCTGATTTCAGCTTGCTGATGTGCGGTGGCAAGCATCTGCAAAAGGCGATCCAGGGATTTCGATTCATCGCCAGCTTGATCCAGCAGGATCTCAGAGAGAACAAAGTGCCAAATGTCGATTAATTCCATCTGCAATTGAGCCAGATCCTTATCCTGTTTCTTCCACCACTTCCAGCCATGATGCTCGATGGCTTCGGCCCCTTCGATGACAACGGCTCTTAGATAGGGATACTTCGCAGCGATCCAGTCTGGATCGACTTTGCTATTCATGGCGGCTTGCAGGGAAAGCATAATTTCAGCTTGTTGGATTGACAGCATAAGGGCTTCTGGCTTGAGATATCGGGTTTAATGGGACGGGTTTTAGCGGATAAGGACAGTCGTCTAAATTTTGACCTTGTTTAATTGGCTGTTTACCAGCTTAGTTACCCGCGACAGCCTGGAGTTTTGCCTGCATGGCCAAGGTGCTCAACATCTCTTTCCGGCTGCGCAGCATATCATTATAGGATTTGCGTGCCGCCGTGATCTCGGAATTACCCTGATCGGAGGTGTTTAGCTCTAGCAGCCAAGCTTCCAGCACTTGAATTTCGCTGTTTAGTTGAGTTGTGCCTTCTTCGATAAGCCGTTGGTCAATGCTTATATCACTTCGATCAACGGTATTCGCTTGAGGTTTTTCGTTCATGCTGTGGTTCCCTTGTATCCGGCAGCGCCTGATTGCTTGAGTTCTCTGTCATATCACAGAGCGAATATAGAGTGCAGTTAGAATGCAATTAGAACCTAGAATTCATCGGCTGATTCGATGAAGTCTGAATATTCTTTATCACGCCATTGGTTCTCTTTTTTTGGGCTCACCAGGAAACAGTAAGTCAGGATGTCATAGACCAAAACAGGGGTCAAGAATCAGTCTATAATTGAACATCGGCACTTGATGTAGTCTCCGCTACTGGCCTTGCGCTGGTAATTCCAACTAAATCACAAGTATTGCCTGTTTAATGCCGCTTTGCTCTTGACTGCGCGGGCCAAGCTTCTTAGAATCCCCCGCTGTTTGAATTAGCTGCTACAGTAATTCAATTGTCCCCTTCGTCTAGAGGCCTAGGACACCTGGTTTTCATCCAGGCAACAGGGGTTCGAAACCCCTAGGGGACGCCATTTTATTAAGCCCGGCACTTGCCGGGCTTTTTATTGGGCAAAGCAAAGCAGCGTCATCCGGTTCTTGGCGTCATCGCCGCTGCGGGAACAAACCCTGGTGTTGCTTATCAAACTCAGAATCGACATACTCCAGCAGCTTGCATTGCCGTCAAATTCACAACAATGATCATCTTTTAATGACCACCGCAATTTCAATCAAAAACCTCCAAAAGACCTACGCAAATGGTTTCGAAGCGCTTAAGGGAATCTCCCTCGAAGTGGAACAGGGAGACTTTTTTGCCTTACTTGGGCCAAATGGCGCGGGTAAATCCACCACGATAGGTGTGATTTCCACATTGGTTAATAAAACCTCCGGCTCGGTAGAAGTATTTGGCAAGAATGTAGACACCCACGTTTATGAAACCAAGCTTGATTTAGGCGTGGTGCCGCAGGAAGTTAATTTCAGTCAGTTCGAAAAAGTCAGAGACATTGTTATGACTCAGGCTGGCTACTATGGAATGCCGAGGCAGTTGGCGAGTGAGCGCTGCGAGAAGTATTTGCGCAAATTGGGCTTGTGGGAGAAACGCTCAGAGAAATCAAGATCGCTTTCGGGTGGCATGAAGCGTCGCTTGATGATCGCGCGCGCGCTGGTACACGAGCCCCGGCTTCTGATTCTCGATGAGCCTACAGCGGGTGTGGATATTGAACTGCGGCGATCGATGTGGGAATTTCTGACTGAGATTAATAAAAATGGGACCACTATTATATTAACCACCCATTATCTGGAAGAGGCGGAACAGCTTTGCCGCAATATTGCGATAATTGATGAAGGCAATATTATCGAAAATACCAGTATGCGCAAGCTCTTGGCTGAATTGGATTCCCAGGTATTTATCCTCGATACAGCCATCGAAATTGCCGCCGACTTTGATTTAGGACTCGAAAATGTCAGCGTCCGAAAAATTGATGAGCACAGTGTTGAGCTGTTCGTCCCGGGGGGCATGAGCATCAACCAGGTTTTTTCTCGATTCGACCAGCTGGGGATAAAAATTGACAGTATGCGAAACAAAAGCAATAGATTAGAACAGTTATTTCTTTCCAAGCTGAATGATAACCAGAACTGAGCTGTGTTAATGAATCACAAATATATCGCCTTTGAAACTATCGTTGTAAAAGAGATAAGACGCTTTGCCAGGATCTGGTTGCAGACTCTGGTGCCTCCGGCCATGATGATTGGCCTTTATTTTGTGATTTTTGGAAATCTGGTTGGCAGGCGTATTGGTGAGATGGGTGGATACCAGTACATGGAATTTATCGTGCCGGGCCTCATCATGATGTCGGTGATTCAGAACTCCTATTCCAATGTTGTGTCATCATTTTTTAGCCATAAATTTCAGCACAGTATAGAAGAACTCCTGGTATCACCGGTGCCAAACTACATTATTTTGTGTGGTTTCGTTGCTGGCGGCATGGCTCGCGGCCTTGGCGTCGGGATTATCGTGACTTTAATGTCGCTTTTTTTCGTGGACCTGGCGATTCAAAATCTGGCCATTACAATTGCAGTTGTATTGCTTACATCGATTGTATTTTCACTTGCCGGTTTTATTAATGCCTTGTTCGCGAATAGTTTTGATGACATCTCAATCGTGCCCACATTTGTATTAACACCCCTTATCTATCTGGGCGGGGTTTTTTATTCGGTCGAGCTATTGCCGCCATTCTGGAAATTTGTCTCCGGGCTGAATCCGATATTTTATATGGTAAATACTTTCAGGTACGGCATTCTGGGCACTTCCGATGTAGATATTGTCTGGGCATTCTTAATATTACTTTTGTTTATTACGCTGCTCTATATCTGTTGTATCGTGCTTTTACGCAGAGGGACTGGTCTAAGGAGCTAGGGCGCGGGTTATTTTTATGAGTGAAAATCCTTTAGGTGAACAGGTTTCGAATCCCACCGAATACGCGCCTGATATTCTGTATCCAATTGCCAGATGGGCAAGCAGATCGCTGCTGGATATTGATAAGAAAATATTAATGTATGGTCTCGATCATTGGCAGGCCTACGAGTTATCCTGGCTGGATAAGAATGGCAAGCCTCAAGTCGGAATAGGAGAGTTCTACTTTAATTCCGACTCAGAAAATATCGTTGAGTCAAAGTCGTTAAAACTCTATCTGAATTCGCTGAATCAAGAAAGCTATGGTGATGTTAGCAAACTTAAGGCTGTGCTCGAAAAAGATTTATCGGCAATAAGTCAATCGGAAGTAAAGGTCGAAATTCATGCCCTGGATGAAATTGAAGGTAATTCGATTAGCGTGCGGGCAGGGAAGTCCATCGATGGGCATCCTGTAGGAAACTATTCAGAACAGGCAGACGGCGAATCGCTGGGATTAGCTGACTTTGATGTTGAAGACGAACTGCTGTACTCCGATCTTTTTAAATCCAATTGTCCGGTTACCGGTCAGCCAGATTGGGCGAGTGTCGAGATACGGTATACCGGCAAGAAAATTGATGAGGCGAGCTTGTTGACTTACCTGGTGTCGTTCAGAACACATCAGGCTTATCATGAGGAATGTGCAGAAAGAGTGTTCAGGGATATCATGCTGCAATGTCAGCCCAGTGAACTGCGTATAGGGATGAACTTTCTTCGCCGCGGGGGATTGGATATCAACGTCTATCGAAGCACAGTCCCGGTAAGGTCCGATTCAGTCAATAGTCGAACGATAAGGCAATAGCTTGCTTGAATTCTAACTGGCTGTAGGCTAAGGTTACGCCGCTTTTCGCCGTGGCCAGGCAAGGGCAAAGCAAGTCCGATTTAGCAGCATGCAAAATGCTGAACAGAGTAACGGTGAGGTGTCCGAGTGGCCCCAAACTCGTGATTTTATCGAGTACACAGGTTTGACGATTAGAGTGGTGATATTGCTTAATACGTATCACCTGGAAAGTGTGTAAGTCGTAAGGCTTCGAGGGTTCGACCAGCAGCGAAGCTGCGCAGCACGGCTGCAAGCCGCCCGCAGGGGTGAGGGATTTAGCTCCGCTAAATATCGAATCACAAGCGCGTAGCGCGAAGGACAGCTGGAAGCTGCCCGCAGGGAGAGGAATTTACCTTAGGTAAATTACGAATCACTCCCTCCCTCTGCCTTGCAAAACAAGTCCGATTTAGAAGCATGCAAAATGCTGAACAGAGTAACGGTGAGGTGTCCGAGTGGCCGAAGGAGCACGCCTGGAAAGTGTGTAAGTCGTAAGGCTTCGAGGGTTCGAATCCCTCCCTCACCGCCAATTTAAGCCACTCTTCTTTGATGTAGCAAGCTGACTATCCGACAACACCTTTCTTCAATAAAAGAGCGGTGAGGGAGGGTGAGACCCCTCGCGGTTCGACGAGCGCGTAGCGCGAAGGACAGCTGGAAGCTGCCCGCAGGGAGAGGAATTTACCTTAGGTAAATTACGAATCACAAGCGCGTAGCGCGAAGCACGGCTGCAAGCCGCCCGCAGGGCGAGGAATTTATCTAAGATAAATTCTGAGTGAATCCCTCCCTCTTCACCGATATACGATTACAGGGTGTCATCAGCAACTACGCTCTCCTCCATCCCCAAAAAGACCATCTCCCATCACAGCGAGCCCACCAGAGTTTGCATAGCTTCCGCGCTGTTGTACTATCCCTCGAGCACTTCACACCAATAAGCCAGGGGGCCACATGATTGCAAGAATTCCTCTCAAAACCAGTATTACACTGACATTTATCTTGCTGGCCTACGGCGTCCAGGCACAGGACTGGCCAAGTTATGGCGGCGACAATGGCTCCCGAAAGTACTCTGCACTGGATCAGATTAATGCCGCGAACGTAAGCCAACTGGAAACCGCCTGGGTTTGGGATAGCGTAGACAATGCCACGGTTGCGGATAACCTGCGGCAGGAAAATTTCCGCGCCATGCCTGCTGGATTCAAGGCAACTCCAATCGTGATTGATGGGGTGATGTACATTCCTACTTCTTTTGGTCGAGTTGTCGCGTTGGATGCAGCTTCCGGCGAGCAGAAATGGGTGTTCGATACTGAAGCCTGGCAGGCTGGCCGACCGGCGAATTTAGGCTATAACTCTCGGGGAGTGGGTTATTGGGAAAAAGGCGATACGAAAAGAATCTTCTACGCGACTAACGACTCCTATCTTTGGTCAATTGATGTCGAGACCGGTCAGCCCGATGCGAATTTCGGCGCCCAGGGAAAAGTAGATCTGACCCTGGGTCTTGGCAGAGAGATAGATCGTCGTCAATACGGTGTGGTTGCACCCCCGTTAGTCAGCAACGATATGGTTATTGTTAATTCAATCATCAACGACGGACCTCGGACCAAAGAAATGCCACCGGGTCATGTGCGTGGTTTTAATCCGCTTACTGGCGAAATCGAATGGATCTTTCATACCATTCCCCAGGCGGGCGAGTTTGGTAACGAGACCTGGGAAGACGGCTCATGGGAATATACCGGCAATACTAATTCCTGGACCATCATGAGTGCAGACGATGAATTGGGAATTGCCTATATTCCTATCGGGACTCCGACTAACGATTGGTTTGGCGGTCAGCGCAAAGGCGACAATCTATTTGCTGAAAGCCTGGTTGCCATCGAAATTGCCACTGGCAAGCGGCTATGGCATTTTCAGATGGTTCATCACGGATTATGGGATTATGACCTTCCCGCCGCACCGACACTGGTCGATATCACCGTAGACGGTCGGCCAATCAAAGCGGTGGCGCAGATTTCAAAGCAAGGTTTTACCTATGTGTTTGATCGAATAAGCGGTGAGCCTGTATGGCCTATCGAGGAGCGTGCTGTCCCGCAGAGCAGCGTGCCAGGTGAAACTGTATCGGCAACCCAGCCATTCCCCACCAAGCCCGCTCCGTTCGCGCAGCAGGGTATTTCTGATGAAACTCTGATCGATTTCACCCCGCAGTTGAGAAGAGAAGCCTTGCAGAATATCGAGTCCTTCGATTACGGCACAGTGTTTACTCCGCCCTCCTTGCGCGGAACCATCAACCTCCCGGGCTGGGGTGGTGGTGGCTGGTGGACGGGGGCTTCTTTCGATCCTGAAACCGGACTTTTTTATGTCCCGTCCGCGGCAATTCCCATCGTTTCGCAGCTGGTTGATGCCGATCCGGAAAAGTCCAATTTGCAATACACACGAGGTGGCACGCAAAATATAGGAGGTCCCCAGGGACTGCCGTTGACCAAGCCTCCCTACGGTCGAATTACCGCGATCAACCTTAATACCGGCGATCATGAATGGATGGTTCCTCATGGCGAAGGCATCAGGCAAAAAATCATCGATATGGGGATTCTGGACCCAGGCCCTGTGGGCGGCCCAAGCCGGACCGGGCCAGTGTTGACCAAGACCTTACTGTTCATCGCCCAATCAGACAATGGAAGAGATGTACTGCGGGCCTATGACAAGGCCAACGGTGAAATCGTGCATGAAATTGAGTTACCGCTGCCCCCTTCGGCGACCCCGATGACGTACGCGGTGGGTAATAAGCAGTATCTATCCTTAGCCGTTGGTGGCGGGCAGGACTCCAGGGTAATAACGCTGGCGCTTCCCTAAGCACCTGACAGTTATCGAGGCAGGAGTTGGAGCAGCGCTCCGGCCTCGTTAGTACCAGCGGCCGCGGGTTTTTCAGAGGCTAATCAAAGCCACGCTCTGGGGCTGCTCAATTGAGCGGTAGGAATTTTGCTTCTTTTAGCGGGATAATCGCGGCATATTTTCTCATAATCCGCCGCTGCGCCAGCCTCTGTATATGCTATGATACTTTCTGGTAACTCTTGTCGGTCCCCGCGCAATGATAGGTTATAAACCCCGCCAGGCCCGGAAGGGAGCAACGGTAGTAGCTGACTCATGTGCCGTGGTGTGGCTGGCAAGAGCTGCCTCCATCAATCAGCTAAAAGAAACTGTATTCGCTGACAAGATTTTTTCTTAATACGCAGTACACAGACGAAGACACGAAATGAGCTATCAAGTACTTGCCAGAAAATGGCGACCTAGTAACTTTACTCAAGTAGCAGGTCAGGCTCATGTTCTTAAATCCCTCATCAATGCCCTGGATAACCAACGCTTACATCACGCTTATTTATTCACCGGAACCCGCGGCGTTGGCAAAACTACATTAGCCCGAATTCTGGCGAAATGTCTGAATTGTGAATTAGGTGTTAGCTCGACGCCCTGTGATAAATGTGATTCCTGTGTCGAAATAAATGAAGGTCGATTTATCGACTTGATGGAAGTTGATGCTGCGTCCAGAACAAAAGTCGAAGATACTCGCGAGCTGCTAGATAATGTTCAGTACTCGCCTTCTAGGGGCAGATACAAGGTTTACTTGATCGACGAAGTACACATGCTTTCAAACCATAGTTTTAATGCTCTGTTGAAAACTCTGGAAGAACCACCTCCGCACGTAAAGTTTTTGTTTGCCACAACAGACCCGCAGAAATTACCAATAACCATACTGTCGAGATGTTTGCAGTTCAATCTCAAGAACTTAAATCCACAACTGATAAGTGAGTATCTCGAGTCGGTATTAAAACAAGAAAAGATTGAATTTGAGGAGCAGGCACTTTGGCAAATTGCCGCCGCCGCTTCAGGAAGTATGCGAGACGCACTAACGCTGGTAGATCAAGCAATTTCATATTGTCAGGGTAATGTGAATGCTAGTGGTGTCATTGAAATGTTAGGCATCCCTCCGCAGCAACAGGTTTACGAATTATTGAAAGGCATGGCGTCCCGAAGCGTGCAGAGCATTCTGGCACTGATTCATGAGATAGCCGATCAAACGCCTGATTATGGCCGCACATTGGATAGCTTGTTGTCTGCTTTGCATCGAATTGCCATAGCGCAGGTAGAACCTAAGGCCGTTGATAATAGCTACGGTGATAGCGCTCAAATACAGGAATTGGCGGCCTTGCTTAGCGCCGAAGACGTTCAGTTATACTACCAAATGGGATTGAAGGGGCGGGAGGACCTTCGCCTGTCAAGCGAGGTGCGAACAGCATTCGAAATGCTTTTAATCAGGATGCTGGTTTTTTCGCCAAGTTATGTTCCTCTAAATCAGGGTGATGTCGAGAATACTGCTGATGCAGAGTTGCAGTCCATAGATCGAGACGCTGAAGGGAGCAAGTCTGCTGAGATTACAGAAAATGATTTGAGTCCGGAGCCTGAAAAAAAAAAGATAACAATCATCCCTGAGCCCTTAGCCGAACTGGCTACAGAGCCAGTCGAATCAGAAATGCCTCAGCTGAGCGCCGTAAAAGAACAGGATGCAGAAAAAAAGCCGCTAACCGCTCCCGCTGAAAATAGCAGTGGAATCACGCCAGAGTCACTTAACCCTGAGCATTGGATTAAAATTTATCCGCAGTTGGTGATTAGCGGAATTGCAGCAAATGTTCTCGCCAACTCAGAATTCATAAAATCGGATAGCTCAAATCTCTATTTCGTTCTGAGCAAAGCGCAAAGCGCGGTTTACAGCGAAGATTTGTTGCCGAAATTATCCCAGGCAGTTAGCGATTATTTTACTACTGATCTGACTGTGCATATTGAAATAGGTGAAACTAAAAATGAGACACCCGCGATGTTAAGTCAAAGGTTGAAACAGGAGCGTCATACTGAAATGGTGAATGAATTTGAGCAGGACGAAAATGTCCAACAGCTACTCAAACATTTTTCCGGCACTCTGGCTAAAGAATCCATCGCTCCACTGAAAGACTGAGGAAATCCATGACCGACCTTAACGAGTTAATGAAACAGGCTAAGCTAATGCAGGAGCAATTCCAGAAAGCTCAGCAAGACTTGGTAAAAATAATTATTGAGGGGGAGTCGGGTGCCGGTTTGGTTAAAATAGCAATGAATGGCAAGCATGATGTAGTCAAGGTGACTCTCGATAGTTCATTGATGAGCGAAGAGAAAGAAGTAATTGAGGATTTGATTGCCGCTGCTATCAATGATGCGGTGCGCAAAATTGAAGAGAAGAATAAGGACGCTCTCGGCGGCATGACCAGCGGAATGAAGATGCCTGATGGCTTTAAGCTCCCGTTTTAGGAACAGAATGTGAACTCAAGTCCATTAATAGACCAACTTATAGAAGCATTTCGATGTCTGCCGGGTGTGGGGCCAAAATCGGCTCAGCGTATGAGCCTGCATTTACTAGAGCGTAATCGTCTCGGCGGAGAGAATTTGAGTAAGTCTTTGGCCGTGGCACTAAAAGAAGTTGGAAACTGCTCGCTTTGCCGTACCCTCACCGAAGAGCAGACCTGCAGGATATGCTTGAGCGCATCAAGAAATCATAAGATTTGTTGCGTGGTGGAATCACCGGCTGATATTTTCGCTATTGAACAGTCTGGGAGTTATCGCGGAATCTATTTTGTATTGATGGGGCATCTTTCCCCTATCGATGGAATTGGGCCAGAGCAGTTAGGTATAAGCCAGCTTTTGGACAAGGTTCAAAAGGAATCAACGGAAGAAGTTATTGTTGCCTGTAACTCGACCGTCGAAGGAGATGCAACGGCTTACTATATTGCTGAGCAGCTAAAATCATTACCATTGACAGTATCCAGAATTGCGCACGGGGTGCCCGTTGGGGGGGAGTTAGAATTTGTCGACGGGAGCACGCTTGCTCATGCATTCCTCGGCCGTAAACCAATGGACAACTCTTGAGCATGATAAATAACGCCGATGGCATGGCCATTCACTATGTCGATGATACCGCTGCATTCAATAGCCTCTGCGACCAGTGGCGAAACACAGAATATTTAGCAATAGATACCGAATTCGTCAGAACCAGCACCTTCTATCCTATAATAGGTTTATTACAAATCGCGGATGAGACTAGCTGTTATCTGGTCGACCCATTGAAAATTGACGACTGGTCGGCATTTTCGGATTTGTTAGTAAACTCTCAATGCTGCTTTGTGATTCATTCCTGTAGTGAAGACTTAAATCTACTACAGATATTTCTAGGCTGTCTTCCTGCCAAGCTGTTTGATACACAGTTGGCTGCCGCTTTTCTGGGCATGGGTCTTAGCGTGAGTTATCAGGCACTGGTCAGTGAACTTCTCGGGATTGGTGTTGCGAAAGACGAAACTCGATCAGATTGGACAAAGAGGCCGCTAACTGAGGCACAGATACTTTATGCGGCAACGGATGTGCGTTACTTATTGCAGGTACAGGGCATCCTGAAAAATCGGCTTATCGAGAAAGGCATGTTGCAGTGGTTCGAAGCCGAATGTGAGCGCCAGAAAACAAGCGCAGCAGGTAGCGAGGTTGAGAAACATTGGGAATCTTTTTATATAGGACTCAGTAACGCCTGGAAATTGGATGATCCAGGGTTGATTCTACTGCAAAGACTTTGTTATTGGAGAGAGCAAGAAGCCAGAACAAAAAACAAGCCCAGAAACTGGATAGTTAAAGATAATGAACTATTAAAATTAGCTAATGATCTATCTCAGACTGAAAAGATCTCTTTGGATGCAGTGATGGCTGTGCAGGAAGTAGATAGACGATTTTTATCACGCTATGGAAATGAACTGCTTCACCTGCTCGTAACAACAGAATCTGGTTTAGGACGTATTAATCGTGATCTATTAAATAAACCTCTCAGTGCAGCACTAAGAAAGAAGCTCAAGCAGTGCCAGAAAATCGTCAGCATAAAGGCCGAAGAATTGGAGATGGCGCCAGAACTATTAGGCAGAAAGAAGCAGCTGCTCGAACTTTTTCGGGATTATGAGAGAGCAGGCCAGATAGAATGGACAGGTGAATTCTCTGGATGGCGTCGACATATCCTGGAAGCGGAATTTCTGCTTATCATGTCAGGTGAAGTTTGATATGAAGAATGAGGACGGCAATCTTGAAAAATTTTGGGAAAAGCCCCTTTCGGAGCTTGATGCTCAGGAGTGGGAGCTTCTCTGCGATGGCTGTGGCCGATGTTGCCTGAAAAAGTTTGCTGATGATGCGAGCGAAGAGATTTTTTACACGAGAATTGTGTGTCGTTACTTCGAACAAGACTCACATCGCTGCGGTTGTTATGAGGAAAGGACAAAGCGAGTACCCGAATGCCTGGATGTGAAGAAGATGGACATGCAGTTTGTCAACTGGATGCCCGATACTTGTGCCTACCGGTTACGCTTTCAGGATAAGGACTTATTCGACTGGCATCCTCTGCTGGCGGGTTCGAGGGAAAAAATGGAAAGTGAGAATATTGCCATCACCGGCAAGGTTATTTCCGAGGAATATGTACATCCCGAGGGTTTTGAGGAGCATATTATTCGGTGGGTTAAAGCCTGATGGAATCTGCGGTAAACAACTATTGGGTTTTCTGGCTCGTCTACTTGTTGGCGGCTAGCGTTTTTTACGGGATTTTCTGGAAAATCACCCGCTTCCTCGGAGCAGGCTGGCTAGCCTATATGCTCAGGGGAGTAAGCGCCGCCATTATTTTGACCCCCTGGTATACCAATTCCGCCGATGGCGTGCTGGCGCCAGCACTGATGATAGTGATGCTCGATGGCATTACGATTGGTAGCGCGGCGGCTGTTCGCTCCATCGTGCCGCTAATATTAGCGGTCATCTTATCGCTTATCGTGGCAGGGCTGTTGTTATTCTTGAATAAATATATAAACAATAAAAATAATGATAACAAATAGATAAGAAGAGAACTTAAAGCAAATAAAAGAATACTGCTATTTATTGGCTTCCCCCGAGGCCAATTTTCTGCTTGAATTTGCCCTCCTGATTCAAGTACTAACAGTAAAATTTCACTTCAAAACAATAGCTTGGCAATAAGAGGTTCCCTATGACTGGTCATTTCAGTTCTTTGGTTATAATCATGTTACTCGTAGGTACAGCGGGCGGCGTTATCAATTACTATTCATTTTCACCGAAGCAAAATTTAGATACGGGTCTGCTGAGGCGATGCATCATGCTGGGCGTGCTCATCACATTTCTGGTTCCCTTTGTGCTCAGTGTCTTTAACAGCACATTGATTGTGGACAGCGAGGGAGACCTTGCAAATCTGTTGAACTACGTGGCAATTTGCCTTGCGGTGGCGATTTCGCCGCGTTTTTTCATGACTAATGTGTCAGAGAATATTTTGGCAAAAGCGCAGGCCAGCAGCGATAAAGTGGATTTGTTGCAATATCAATTGAAACAATTGCAAGACGAATTGCTGCCTCTGATTGATACTGAGACAGAAGACGATTTTGCGGCCGATATGCTTGGAAGTGACGTCGCAGACCCGAATGAGCTCGATTCAACTTCTTCAAAAATACTTAAAGCACTTGGCTGCGGACGTTTCATCTACCGCTCCTTGCCGGGACTTTGTCGAGAAGCCGATACCGATGAATCTACGATGGTTAAAACCCTGGGATTTCTTACCCTTAAATCGCTCGCGGGGAGAGTCGGGGGAAGGAAGGGAGTCAGATGGTACATCACCGAGCGAGGCCGGAAGTTCATCGAAGTTAGCGCATAAGCCCTGATCCTAAGTTTTAACCAGTCGCCTTTAAAGCAGGGGTAATTCCTTGCCCCTTGCGTTTTATCTCCATCTTTCGTGAATAAGACACAGCGGATTTTTCTGTATTAATGAAAGCCCGCTGTTTACAATATGCCCAAAAAACAGGTAGTGGAATTAAAGTGATGAACTTTACCGGAACAGAAGAATACGTAGCCACAAAGGAACTTCAGATGGCGGTGAATGCGGCTATCAAACTGCAAAAGCCTCTTTTAATTAAAGGCGAGCCGGGCACTGGAAAAACCATGCTCGCGGAACAGATAGCTAAATCGCTGGATCTACCACTTCTGCAATGGCACATCAAATCCACCACCAAGGCACAGCAGGGGCTCTATGAATACGACGCAGTATCGAGATTGCGGGATTCCCAGCTTGGAGACGAGAAGGTTCACGACATCTCCAATTACATTATGCCTGGAAAAATATGGGAGGCTTTCGAGGCAGGTCAAAAGTCAGTATTGCTAATTGACGAGATCGATAAAGCGGATATCGAATTTCCCAATGATCTGTTGTTGGAGTTAGACAAAATGGAATTTTTTGTCTATGAGACCAAGCAGTTAGTTAAAGCCGAGACTCGACCCATTGTCGTGATCACCAGCAATAACGAAAAAGAGCTTCCCGATGCATTCTTGCGCCGATGTTTTTTCCACTACATCGAATTCCCGGACCCCGTGACCATGGAGAAAATTGTAGATGTGCATTATCCAAATATCAAAAAGGACTTGGTTAGCCAGGCGATGGACATTTTTTTCAATGTCAGAAAAATAGCTGGACTTAAAAAGAAGCCATCGACTTCGGAATTAATTGATTGGCTAAAACTACTTATGGCAGACGATATTCCTGAGGAAGTCCTCAAGAATCACGATGCAAGGAATGCAATACCTCCGTTGTATGGGGCTTTGCTGAAAAATGAACAGGATGTGCATTTGTTGGAGAAGCTGGCGTTTATGCACCGAGCCAAAAGCTAATGCTGATAAACTTTTTCATGACCCTCAAGAAAGAGCGGTTACCGGTGTCTTTCACCGAATTATTTACCTTGCTAGAATGCCTTAAACAGAATGTCATCTTTGCAAGTATAGATGACTTCTATCATTTGTCTCGCCTGTGCCTGGTCAAGGATGAAAAGAATTTCGATAAATTTGACATCGCCTTTGGCAAGTACTTTGAAAATGTCGAGGTTTTTGATGACCTGGCTTTATACCAGATTCCAGACGAATGGTTACGTAAACAATTGGAATCTATGCTGACTGATGAAGAGAAGGCAAAAATCGAAGCCCTCGGTGGATTGGAAAAGCTTATGGAAGAATTCCGTAAGCGAATGGAAGAGCAGGAAAAGCGCCATCAGGGTGGCAATAAATGGATAGGCACCGGCGGCACTTCCCCCTTTGGTGCTTACGGTTATAATCCCGAAGGTATAAGGGTTGGCCAGCAAGAAGGACGTAACCAGAGCGCCGTTAAAGTATGGGACAGGCGTAACTATCGCGACCTGGATGACTCAGTTGAGATTGGAACGCGAAACATCAAAATGGCATTGCGCCGACTACGGAAATTCGCGAGAACGGGAGCCGAAGAAGAACTGGATATTGAAGATACGATTTCTTCTACCGCGAAAAATGCCGGATTTCTGGATATCAAGATGGTGCCCGAGCGACACAATGCAGTGAAGGTCTTGCTGTTTTTCGATGTCGGAGGCTCGATGGACCCTCATGTAAAACTATGTGAGGAATTGTTCTCGGCGGCGCGATCCGAATTCAAACATTTAAAGTATTACTATTTTCATAACTTCATCTATGAGTCGGTGTGGACGAAAAGCCATCGTCGACATGCGGAGACAACCTCCACATTTGAAATAATTAATAAGTATTCCAAGGATTACAAAATAATCTTTGTCGGTGATGCCACCATGGCGCCTTATGAGGTGACGCATGTCGGCGGCAGCATTGAGCACTATAATGAGGAGGCCGGGTCGGCCTGGATTCAGCGCCTGGCAGACGTTTATTCTCATATGGTGTGGATTAATCCGACACCTAAAAATTATTGGGAACATAGTTATTCGATAGAGCTTATTAGAGAGCTAGTTGAAGATCGAATGTTTCCCTTGTCGGTAAAAGGACTGGAAGAAGCCATGAGCCAACTAACAAAGTAACTACTATGAGCGAAAGACTACCTGATGAGTTACGGCCTGAAAAGTTTTCCTCACTGCCGGAATTAATAGACTATTTCTGTTCTGAACACGCAGACCTTCCGGCATTCAGTTGCTTTGGGCATACTCTTAACTATCGCGAAATAAACGATCTAAGCGATCGTTTTGCCAGTTATTTAATTAATAAGACTACGCTGCAAGCGGGAGACAGAATCGCTATTCAGTTGCCTAACCTGCTGCAGTTTCCTGTAGTGGTTTATGGTGCGCTGCGAGCCGGTCTGGTAGTAGTCAATACCAACCCGCTGTATACCGCACGGGAGATGACTCATCAATTTAGAGATTCCGGAGTTAAGGCAATAGTAATTCTCTCCAGTTTTTGTCAAAAGTTGCAACAGATTATTGACGAAACTGAAATTGAGACAGTGATAATCACCCAGTTAGGCGATTTGCAAAAACCATTAAAGCGGCTATTTCTCAACTTTGCAGCGAAGAACATTCGAAGGATAGTTCCTTCTTTTAATCTGCCGGGCAGTATTAATTTTCAGACTGCCATTAGGTCGGCTGCACCCTGGCTCGAGCCCCCAAAGATTGGAAGCAAAGATGATATTGCGCTGCTTATGTATACAGGTGGTACTACCGGCGTGCCTAAGGGAGCGATGTTAAGTCATAACAATCTGATTGCGAATATGATGCAGTTGCGTGCTCGCTGCCTGATGGTAATTGAAGACGAAGTTGAAACTATATTGGCGCCACTTCCTCTCTATCACAGCTATGCATTTTTATTACACTGTCTGACTATGCCTTATGCAGGCAACCATAATATTTTGGTTACAAACCCCCGCGATATTGATGGCCTGGTAAAATTGTTAAAAAAATCATTGATCAGCGGCTTCGTCGGGATCAATACCTTGTATCTTGCTTTGCTGGAACATAAACACTTCGGCGATATTAGTTTTAGCTCAATGAAATTTAGCGGTGCCGGCGGTATGGCGATGTCATCCTCGGTCGCGAAAGAATGGCAGCGACGAACCGGCTGCGAGGTTATCGAAGGATACGGATTAACCGAATGCTCTCCGGTAGTATCGGTCAATATACCAGGACGGGTAAGAGCAGGGACGGTAGGGCCGGTAGTGCCCGAAACCGAGACCAAAGTAGTGGGTGACGATGGGTTTGAAGTGGCGGCTGGCGAGCGCGGAGAGCTTTGGGTTAGAGGCCCTCAGGTAATGTTGGGCTACTGGAAAAATGAACAGGCGACAGCCGAAACTATTACAGACGATGGTTGGTTTAAGACAGGCGATTACGTAGAAATAAGCGATGATAACTACATCTCTATCGTTGACAGGAAGAAGGATATGATCCTGGTTTCGGGATTCAATGTATTTCCCAACGAGATTGAAGATTGGGTGAATCGACATCCAGCAGTACTGGAAAGTGCGGCAATCGGTGTGCCAAATGAAAAGACCGGCGAATCAGTTAAGCTGTTTGTTGTTGCCAGGGATAAGACCCTCACTGTAGATGAGATACGAACGCATTGTAAGCAGGGGCTAACGGCTTACAAAATCCCTCGCGAAATCAGTTTGGTATCCGATCTACCCAAATCGGCTATTGGCAAAATTTTGCGCCGTGAATTGCGTTGATTTTCTTACTCCAATCTTACTGATCTTTCCTTTCTGGCAAGCTGTTGGAATAAACTGTGCTTGATTCTCTAAAGCTAAAGCTCGACACCTGCCAACTGGCCGATCAACATCGCCTGCGCATGTTAATCAGCAACCTGGACAAAGCAAAAAAGACTGAGCCTGCATTTCAAAGCCGTCTGCTTGTTATTGAACAAGAAATCGCCAAGTCCCATCAGGCTTGTGAACGCAGACGTTCAACAATTCCCAAGATAATATCCTATCCCCCGGATCTTCCAGTAAGCGGTCGTGCAGCGGAAATTGTTGATCTCCTGAGAAAGCATGCGGTCTTGATAGTTGCCGGCGATACTGGATCCGGTAAGACCACTCAACTACCAAAGATCTGCGTGCAAGCGGGCTTGGGATGCCGCGGATTAATAGGTCACACGCAACCCCGGCGCCTGGCAGCTATTTCCGTGGCCAATCGCATAGCCGAAGAGATGGGAACCCAGATTGGAGCCGGTGTTGGTTTTCAGGTCAGATTTAATGACAGTACTACCGATTTCAGTTTTCTAAAACTGATGACAGACGGAATTTTGCTGGCGGAAATTCAGCAAGACCGATTCCTCACCAAGTATGAAGTGTTGATTATCGACGAGGCGCATGAAAGATCTCTAAACATTGATTTCTTACTGGGATTTCTGAAACAATTATTGACCAAAAGAAACGATCTGAAGTTAATAATAACCTCGGCCACAATCGATGTTGAAAAATTTTCCGCCCATTTCAATAACGCGCCTATTGTTTCGGTATCGGGAAGAACCTATCCAGTTGAAACCCGTTATGCACCCCTACTGAACGACTCAGATGATCAAATCGATGATGATGTTCAAGTCAATGGGATCATCGAAGCTGTCGGCGATATTTTTAAATTTGACAGGCAGCAGGGACGATCGAGCGGTGATGTCTTGGTATTTTTGAGTAGCGAACGAGAAATTCGTGAAACCGCATTGAAGCTTAGAAAGCAAAGGCTGCAAAATACCGAGATACTTCCACTTTACGGACGTCTTCGGCACTCCGAACAGCTCAAAATATTCAGTCCTCATCAGGGGAAGAGGATAGTGCTGGCTACCAACGTCGCGGAGACGTCGATTACGGTGCCCGGGATAAACTATGTAATAGACACCGGCTTTGCCCGGATTAGCCGTTACAGCCTGCACAGTAAAGTACAGCGGCTACCTATCGAAGCTATATCCCAGGCCAGCGCAAATCAACGCATGGGTCGATGTGGGCGAGTCGCCGACGGAATTTGTATCCGTTTGTACTCGGAAGCTGATTTTATCTCCCGCCCGCTTTTTACCGACCCGGAGATAACTCGCACCAATCTTGCATCGGTTATTCTGCGCATGCAGTTTCTTCGCCTTGGATACATAGAACAGTTTCCCTTTCTGGAAGCGCCAGAACAAAAAGCCGTTAACGAGGGCAACAAATTACTGATAGAGCTAAATGCCCTGACACACCAACGAGAGCTGACCGCCTGTGGTCGACAGATGGCGGTACTGCCTGTCGATCCCAAATATGCACGAATGCTGGTACTGGCCAGTACTCAGGCATGTCTGCGAGAAGTGTTAATCATCGTAAGCGCGCTTAGTATTCAGGATCCGCGTGAAATTTCCGCCGAGAACAGGCAGCAAGCGGCGCAAAAGCTGGCTGAATTTGACCATCCCGATTCAGATTTTCTCAGCTTCGTAAACTTATGGGATAACTATGAACAGAAGCGGCAGAATTCGACTCAGGGTCAGCTAAAACGGCATTGCAAGACAAACTTTCTGTCGTTTATGCGCATGCGCGAATGGCGTGAGGTACATCGGCAATTGCTTCTTAGTTGTCAACATTTGGGGTTTAGAGTAAATCAGGACAAAGGCAGCTATTCCTCCATTCACAAATGCATGATCGGTGGCTCTCTTAACCAGATAGCCAGTCGCGTGGATGGCAAAAATTATCTTGGCAGCCGAAATCAAAAGTTTTCTCTTTTTTCATCGTCGGTATTGGCTTCTGCCGGTTCAAAGTGGATTGTTGCCGGCGAGCTGATTGAAACCTCTCAAACTTTCGCTACCCAGGCCGCGAAGATACAACCGGAGTGGGTTGAGGAAATGGCCTTGCATCTGGTGCGCAGAGAGTATTTCGAACCCCATTGGAGTAAGAAGCGCCAGGAGGTCATGGCTTATGAAAAAGTGCATCTTTACGGCTTGCCGATCATCGAAAAATCGCTGGTAAGTTACCGCAAGATCGATCCGGTACTCGCCAGGGAGTTGTTCATTACCGATGGTCTGCTCGGAGAGAAAATCACCTCCTCTTTTGGATTTTATACAGCCAATCAGGCGTTCCTGGCATCACTTATCAAACAGGAAGAAAAGATTCGTCGTCCAGACTTTATTGTCAGCGAGCGTGAAATCCGAGCTTTTTACCAGGCGCGAATTCCACAGCCGGTATGTTCAACCCGGGACCTGGCGGCTTGGCTTCGCAAGGGGGGCACGAAGGCCGATGAGGCTCTAAAAATGACCCAGGCCAACCTGATAAGTTCATCGGCTAAATTGGATATGATGCAGAATTTTCCTGACGCCGCGTCTATCCAGCGAAATAGCTTGCTTATCGACTATGTATTCGAGCCTGGGAGCCGGCTGGACGGTGCAACCTTGGAGGTGCCCGAGGCGATGGTTAACCAGTTGACACAAGCCGATGTAGACTGGGCCGTTCCTGGAATAATCAAGGAAAAGTGTGTGGCTCTGATTAAGGGACTGCCGAAAGGGCTACGGAAAAACTTTATACCGGTGAGTGGCTTCGTAGATCAGGCTTTCGCCCAGATGAGTAGCGCGGATGGCGACTTACTGGATTCGCTGCTAGCACAGATCAGCAATATCAAGCGTCTGAAAATAGAGAAACATGAATTTCAGCGTGTGGTAATTGCCGATCATTTGAACGTTAAGATCCGGGTAATCAATGAATCGGGCGCTGAAAGCGGATTTAGCGCAAATCTTGAGGAACTCAAAAAGGAGCACATCGAGGCGGCTAGCGAAAGCGGTGGTGGCACAGTGCAAGGGAGCTATCGACATGAGCTGGAAGTCGAAGGTTTAACCGATTGGAGCATCGAAGAACTGCCGGAACAACTCGAGGTTGGGGAAGAATTGACGCTGATACGTTATCCGGCATTATTAGATAAAGGAAACGCGGTAGATGTCGTATTACTTACAGACAAATCTGCCGCGGAAGAGGCGAGCAAATTAGGCCTGGCAAGGCTGTTTATGCTGCGCAGTATTCAACAACGAAATCTGCTGCGAAAGAAATTTAGTCGTCTGGCCGATAGCCTGGCATTGAAAATACCTGTACATTTGTCGGGATTTGCCGAGGATGCACTGCAGGCAAGTTATATAGCGGCATTCGATCTCGATGAGGGCATCCCAAGGACAAAGCTTGCGTTCGAAAAAATGCTGCAACGGGGAAGGTCAAAAATACTCGGTGTTGCAGACAAGCTAGAGTCTTTATTGCTCTCAGTACTGGATAGGCGGTTTCAATTGCTACGCCGGGTGCAAGACTTCAAGGGAGGTAATCTCGACTATTTGAGAGTGGATATTGAGAATCAAATAGGCACGTTGGTAGATGATAATTTTCTTGCGGAATCAGGTCTACGATGGCTTGTGGAATACCCCAGGTATTTGAAAGCCATTGAACTCCGACTTGCCAAGGCCCCCCACATGGGGGAAAGGGACCTGCCTAATACGGAATTAATGGCGAGTTACTGGAGGCGATATGAGAAGTTATCAGATCGACTTGTTGTTTCTCAGAAGCCTGACTATTCGGTTCTACGTTGGATGCTTGAGGAATATCGAGTTTCCCTTTTTGCTCAGGCATTGGGAACCCGAATGCCAGTCTCGGCCAAGCGTCTCGATAAACAGTTCGAAAAACTAGCTGGCTAGGCAATTTTATTAGATAGCGACAGAAATGAAAGCTGTGAATTTATCAACTGTAACCATTAGCTCGCGTCAGATTTGCGGCATCGTAATCTTGATGCTGATGCTTTGTGCTGCCTCAACTTCCTCTGCCCAGATGCAAACAAATGATCCATGGCGGAATACCAATGAGCAGATTTTCCAATGGAATGACTATTTTGATTCTTTAATTGTTAAGCCGGTCGCTGTAGGCTATACCGCATTTGTGCCCCGGGCAGCGCGACAGGGGATTGGAAATTTTTTCAGTAACATTAATGACATAAATGTTTTCGTAAACGATCTCTTGCAATTTAAATTCGACCGAGCCTTATCTGATTCAGGAAGACTGCTTGTCAATTCCAGTCTGGGAATTTTCGGAATCTTTGATGTTGCCAGTGGCTTTGGTATGCAAAAAAATGAGGAAGATTTCGGGCAGACTTTTGCCTGGTGGGGGATCGGCCCCGGACCTTATGTCATGTTGCCGGTATTCGGAGCGAGCAATGTCAGGGATTCATTTGGCCTAATTCTCGATACTGTATTTAACCCAATTCAGTACCATGACGACCCCTCTCTGAGGATCAGTTTGTTTTTGCTGGAAGAAGCAGACTCTCGTGCAGATCTTTTTGCTCTAGATGAATTGATTAGTGGTGACCGCTATCTTTTTCTCCGAGAAGCCTACACACAGCGACGTAATTACCAGGTAAAAGATGGTCTGGTAGAGGATGATTTTGGGGAATTCTAAAAAGAATTTTCTAACAGGCACTTGCTTTGCCTGACATGCACCTGCTTTTCCAGCCTCTTACATCGAAGCCATAAGAGTTATAGTTCGGCTTACAACGATGTCATATTTTTTATTTTTAGTTTGGTCTTAATAAAATCGCTGTGAGAAACGTAAATCAGTTCGGTAATTTTTCGAATTAGATGATCTTCATATTTGTCCAGCTTCTCGTCCGAAAATGCTACCCGCCACATATTTTCAATTAGCCGCAGTTTCTGCGCATAGTCACAGTCGTCATTGATAAGCCTGGTAAATTCGTACAGTGAAGTAGCTTGATTTGCTTCTGCTTTCGCCAGTTCTACCAGTTCGTTGAGGTCTTCCTGTTTGACTTTGAAGCTTTGTTGCAAGACTCTGATAAATTCTTCCGTTTCTCTCTCATCAAGATCATGATCTGAATTCATTACTTCTATGAGCAGTGCAGCACATGTAAGGTCTGTTTTACTGACTATTGATGCTTGCGATTCTTCACCTGCAGGTTTTGCCAGTTTTTTTTCAAAAAAACTTTTAATTGACTCGATCATGGTTGTCTCTCTAATTACGGTCTCTCTAATTACTGATAGCTACCGCTTGTTTAAACCTGTGGTTTGCTCGGGTCATTAGTTTACGTAGGCTATAGCCGCATGTAAAACGCTTAATCCGGCGCCTTGCAGGCGACTATTTTCACTCAAATGCCTACGATATTGCTTGCCGCCTTTTTGCCCTTTAAATAATCCCAGAATATGTCTCGTCATATGTTGCAGCGGTACACCCTCGTTTAGTTGGTTCTCAATATACGGCAAGTACTCCAGCAAATAATCGACGCGTGTTTTTGTCGTGGCGGGGAGAGCAAAAAATCGGCTATCTACTTCATGCAATAGATACGGGTTCTGATACGCTTCTCGTCCCAACATCACCCCATCGGTTTTTTTCAATAGCTCCGACGCGGCATCCAATGTAGTGATGCCACCATTGATAATTATCCGAAGCTGGGGAAACGTCTGCTTTATTGAAAATACTCTCTGATAGTCCAGCGGCGGAATTTCCCTGTTTTGTTTTGGGCTTAGGCCGGAGAGCAACGCCTTGCGGGCATGGATGACAAACAGTTCACAGCCGGCATCGGCGACAATTCCGACAAAGTCTTCGAGTTCAGCCTGGCTATCGCGATCATCGATACCGATTCGGCATTTGACCGTGACGGGAACCGATACGGCGGCTTTCATACTGGCAACGCAGCGGGCGACGAGAGGTGGGTCCGCCATAAGACAGGCGCCGAATGCGCCAGATTGAACTCTGTCGCTGGGACAGCCGACATTGAGGTTTACTTCGTCGAAGCCGGCAGACTCTCCCATTTTCGCAGCAGCCCCCAACTCCGCAGGATCACTACCACCAAGCTGTAGCGCTACCGGGTGCTCCTCGGCATTGTATTGTAGAAGATAGCTCGCATCACCGTGCTTCAGGGCCGCCGCCGTCACCATTTCTGTATACAGCAGGGCGTGTTTGGAGAACTGGCGCAGAAATACACGGTCGTGTCGATCCGTCCAATCCATCATCGGAGCTACGCAAAAGCTATGGTCTGTCATGGTCAAGATTCTACTTTCGCTTGTGTGATAATGCGCTATTGATATTGAGCACTCAGGAGTTTGACTATTGGGGGGCAGGTTTTATCGAATGCCCCGGAGCAAGTCAAGGGTTCTCGGCCTGACAGAACGAATCTTCTTCGCAGAAGATGAAAAAGCTCAAATAGTTGAGGGCAGGGCGTGTATTGCCTGGTTTCTGTCGCCGAGCCGGCATGGACTCTATCGAATGACTCCCGGCTAACGCCGCCATTGGCCTAACGAGGACATAGATGGGAATTGAAAGTGATTCGCGTATAATCAGCGTCCCGTAACCGCTATTGTGTCAGTATTTATTAATGAGCCAGGTTAGAACCCGAATCGCGCCATCTCCCACCGGTGATCCTCATGTAGGAACTGCCTATATTGCCTTGTTTAATCGCTGTTTTGCGCATCAGCACGGCGGTAAATTTGTGCTCCGTATAGAGGACACCGACCAGCAGCGTAGCAGCGAAAAATCCGAACAGGATATTCTGCAATCGCTCAAATGGTTGGGTCTGTCATGGGATGAAGGGCCTGATTGCGAAGGCGACTTCGGTCCCTATCGGCAGAGCGAGCGCTCCGAAATCTATAGCTCCCACATCGAGCAATTGTTAGATAAAGGCACTGTATTTCGATGTTTCTGCAGTTCCGAGAGGCTGGACCTGTTACGCCAGCAACAAATGCAAGACAAACAGCAAATAGGGTATGACGGTTGTTGCGTGAATTTATCCGCAGAAAATATCGCCGCAAAACTCGAGCAAGGCGAGCCGCATGTGATTCGAATGAAGATTCCTGAGCAGGGGAATTGTGAGTTTGAAGATTTGTTGCGCGGAACGATAAGCATCAGTTGGGCGCAAGTTGATATGCAGGTATTGATAAAATCCGATGGGTTGCCAACTTATCATTTCGCCAATGTAGTGGACGATCATCTGATGAAAATATCCCATGTGATCAGGGGAGAAGAGTGGATTAATTCCACCCCCAAGCATTTGCTTCTGTATCAATATTTTGGCTGGGATATTCCGGTATTTTGTCACATGCCGTTGTTACGAAACCCCGATAAAAGTAAGTTAAGCAAGCGTAAAAACCCGACCAGCATTGGCTACTATGCAGCAATGGGATATCTACCGGAGGCCTTGCTTAATTATCTTGGAATGATGGGATGGACAATGCCATCTGGCGAGGAAAAATTTTCACAAGAAGAGATGACGGCCAATTTTGATATTAGCCGGGTTTCTCTCGGGGGTCCGATATTCGATACAGAGAAGCTCGATTGGCTAAATGGCAAATACATTCGGGAAGACCTGGATGATGAAGAATTTATTCAACGCTTTGCGGCCTGGGCATTTAAATCTGACAAGGTAAAAATGATTGCTCCACTGTTGAAGCAGAGGGTCGAGCGCCTTAGTGATGTTGCATCGCTGGGGAGTTTCTTTTTTAGTGGCGAGCTGGATATTTCTGCGGAAAGTTTTGCGCATAAAAATATTGAAGCCGATGAGATTCTTAAGATAGTGCAGTTTACTCTCTGGAAGCTCGAGCTAATCGAGCAGTGGGATCGGGATAGTATCGAAAAACAACTGCAAGAGTTAGCCGCTCAGCTTGAACTCAAAATTAGAGACTTTCTATTCCCTTTGTTCGTTGCTATTAGTGGCAAGGCAGTTTCAACCTCGGTGATCGAGTCAATCAATATTCTGGGAATAGATATCACGCGCGCCCGCCTTAGAAAAGCGCTTGACGTACTTGGTGGCATTTCCAAAAAACAGGCTAAATCATTGGAGCGGGAATTCAGGGATTTCGGCTAAGCCAGTCGATATTACAGTCAAGTTTGACAGGCCCACTGGCTGTGCTTAGAATGCGCCTTCCTTTTAGGCCTTCAATGGCTGATATGGGGCCTTAGCTCAGCTGGGAGAGCGCAACGCTGGCAGCGTTGAGGTCATCGGTTCGATCCCGATAGGCTCCACCAATTACCTGTGTCACAGCTACCTGTCGCACACCTTGCAGTCTCACCGCAACGAAAAGCCCCGCATCAGCGGGGCTTTTCGTTGCGGCTGTTGAAAACACAGCAATTGCTGAATCATTTGCCGCTGATTTAACAATGAAGCGTCCATTTTGGCGCGTGTGATGTGGCAGAATCTGGCTGGGGGCTTAAGTCACTAACTGATTAGGGCGGCCCTGGCCGGCGGCTATCGCCGCAATCGACGATAGCAACGAGAAGGATCTAGGAAGGGATATCGCGTTTTGTATGACCCTTATAGAGTTGTCGGGGTCGCCCTATCTTATAGGGGCTGCTGAGCATTTCATCCCAATGGGCTATCCAGCCTGGCGTTCTGCCCGTGGCAAAGATTACCGTGAAGAGACTGGTAGGAATGCCAATAGCCTTTAGAATAATGCCCGAATAGAAATCTACATTCGGGTAAAGTTTGCGTTCAATGAAGTATTCATCTTCCAGAGCAATCTTCTCCAGCCTTTTCGCAATTTTGAATAGGGGATCATTATGCGCACCTAATTCATCCAGCACTTCATCACAGATACCGCGCATTACAGTGGCACGAGGGTCGAAGTTCTTATACACCCGATGGCCGAATCCCATCAGTCTGAACGGGTCGTCTTTGTCTTTGGCGCGAAGTATATACTCATCGATTTTTGACTCATCGCCGATTTCGGCTAGCTGCATCAATACCGCTTCGTTTGCACCACCATGAGCGGGCCCCCAAAGTGCAGCAATACCGGCGGCAATACAGGCATAAGGATTTGAGCCGGTAGACCCTGCAAGGCGCACAGTCGAGGTAGATGCATTCTGTTCATGATCGGCATGCAGCAGGAAAATTGTATCCATGGCTTTGGATAAAATAGGGCTTACCTTGGGCGGATCGCAGGGAGTGCCGAACATCATATGCAGGAAGTTTTCGGCAAAACCCATATCGTTTTGTGGATACATAAACGGCTGTCCAACGCCGTGCTTGTAGCACATCGCGGCGAGGGTGGGCATCTTGGCAATGATTCGGTGTGCGGCTGTTTTTCTGTGTTCGGGATTCTCGTTATCCAGCGTGTCGTGATAGAAAGCGGATAGCGTGCCAACCACACTCAGCAACATCGCCATGGGATGTGCCGTTCGGGGAAAGCCTTTAAAAAATTGGTGAATCTGCTCATCCACCATGGTGTGATAGCGAATGCTGTTTTCAAATTCTGCCTTCTCGGAAGCACTGGGTAATTCGCCGTTGAGTAGTAAATAGCAGGTATCGAGAAAACTTACACGTTCGGCAAGTTGCTCAATTGGATAACCACGGTGTAACAGTATGCCTTTGCCGCCATCGATATAGGTAATCTCTGAGTCGCAGGCCGCGGTGGACATGAAGCCTGGATCGTAGGTGAAAATACCTTCGCCAACGAGACTGCTAACATCGACAACATCCGGGCCAGTACTGCCTTCATAAACGGGTAGTTCGATCGGGTTTGCAACGCCGTCAATGGTTAACTGGGCCTTCTTTTCACTCATTCGAAACTCCTGTGTGCGAGCGCTAAAACTGGAAATTTGTACAGAGAAACAAGCAGGTAGTGCTTGTATATAGTTTGTTCTTTTCGCCTGTGCAGTCAATGACAGGGGAGGCAATACTAGGTAGAGAGTGAGGTATTTGTCAAATATTTCGTCGCCTGACAAGCCCTCAAAGTCGCAAGCAACGGCCTGTTTCTAAACGGATCATGGCGTTAAATTGCGCGCTTGCCGGCGCTTGTGCTGTGCCGGGTTCTTGGCAATCGACTTTCTTTAGCTTGCTTGCCAGCGCGTACTCAATAGTTAATGACAAAATGTTGTCATTATTAAAGCGATAGGCTTGAGTCTTATTGTGTTCCGTAACGTATCCACCTATAATTCGAGTCGTCTGAATTTGCCAATTAATGTAAGTATTTCAATCAGTTTGCCTATTCTTGGCTAATCTCAAGAAGGGCTCACAACAAACAAATGTCGCAAGCGTAATAGGCTAAATGTGAACGATAATAGACCAACGAATCTCGATCTGGCTACCCTCAGGTATCCACTGCCAGCAATTACCTCGCTTTTACATCGACTATCCGGCGCCTTTATCTTTGTGGGGGTCGCTGTGATGCTCTATATGCTGGATCTGTCGCTGCAATCTGCCGCCGGGTACGGGCAGGTTCTGGAAATGCTGGATCATAGTCTTGTCAAGTTGTTGGTCTGGGCTGTATTAGCGGGCTTGTTGTACCACCTCATCGCAGGTATTAAGCACCTGATCATGGATATGGGCATCGGCGAAACCATGAAAGGCGGGAACATAGCGGCCAGTTTGACTATCGCTCTTTCTGCGCTGGCAATGATCGTGGCGGGGGTGTGGATATGGTAACTAATGTAACTAATCTGGGTCGCTCCGGGCTTTATGACTGGTTGGTGCAACGTTTTAGCGCGGTCATTCTTGCCACTTACTCATTCTACATATTGGGTAGTTTTGTGGTTAACCCGGATATGAACTATGAGCAGTGGAGTGCGCTATTTGCATCCAATGTGATGCGAATGTTCAGTTTGATCACGCTGTTCGCCCTATGTGCCCATGCCTGGATCGGTATGTGGACAATTTCGACCGACTATATGACGTCCCTGCAACTGGGCAAGCGAGCGACGTTTTTTCGTTTATTGTTTCAGGCAGGATGCGCGCTATTAATTTGTGTGTACCTGCTTTGGGGCATTCAGATTTTTTGGGGTAACTAGATGACGGGCATGCGCACACTCTCTTTTGATGCAGTAATAGTAGGCGGAGGCGGAGCAGGGATGCGTGCGGCTTTGCAACTCGCTCAGTCGGGATATAAAACCGCCGTCATAAGCAAGGTATTCCCAACCCGCTCTCATACAGTTTCTGCCCAGGGTGGCATTACTTGTGCGATCGGCAGCGATGACCCAAACGATGACTGGCGCTGGCATATGTATGACACCGTTAAGGGATCCGACTACATCGGTGATCAAGACGCTATTGAGTATATGTGTAGCGAAGGGCCGCAAGCGGTGTATGAGTTAGAACATATGGGCCTGCCGTTTTCGCGAACCGAAAGCGGGCGCATTTATCAGCGGCCATTTGGTGGCCAGTCGAAGAATTTTGGTAAAGGCGGACAAGCTTCCAGGACTTGCGCGGCAGCGGATAGAACCGGTCACGCCTTACTGCACACTCTGTATCAGGGTAATCTTAAAAATAATACTGAATTCTTCAACGAATGGTATGCCACAGACCTGGTAAGGAATTCCGATGGCGTAATCGTCGGCGTGATTGCAATTTGTATCGAGTCAGGCGAAACCGCTTTCATTAAATCCAAAGCAACTGTATTTGCCACCGGTGGAGCAGGGCGTATCTATGCATCTACCACCAATGCACTGATTAATACCGGTGACGGCGTTGGAATGGCGCTGCGCGCGGGTTACCCGGTGCAAGATATTGAGATGTGGCAATTCCATCCGACCGGTATTTACGGAGCCGGTACACTGGTGACCGAAGGTTGCCGTGGTGAAGGGGGGTACCTGATTAATAAAGATGGCGAACGCTTCATGGAACGCTATGCGCCAAACGCGAAAGATCTGGCCGGTCGGGATGTGGTCGCACGCTCAATGGCTTTGGAAATACTCGAGGGTCGAGGCTGCGGCGAAAAAGGCGATCACGTTTTGCTGAAGCTGGATCACCTGGGAGAGGACGTACTCAATTCGAAACTTCCAGGCATCCTCGAGCTGTCACGCACTTTTGCTCACGTGGATCCGGTCAAGGAGCCAATCCCTGTTGTGCCAACCTGCCACTACATGATGGGAGGGATTCCAACCAATGTAAATGGACAGGCATTGACGCAGAACAGCAGGGGTGAGGATGAAATAATCCCCGGCTTGTTTGCAGTCGGCGAGGTGGCCTGTGTCTCGGTACACGGCGCCAATCGTCTGGGCGGCAACAGCCTGTTAGATCTGGTGGTTTTTGGCAGGGCTGCAGGCAAGCATATTGAAGAAATGTTGCGTCAGGGCATCGAGCATAAAGCGGTGTCGGATGCAGATATCAAACAGGCACAATCCAGGCTGGACCGATTAAATCATTCGACTTCAGGCGAAAGTGTTGCCCAGTTGCGCGCAGATCTGCAGAGCATCATGCAAAACCATTTTGGGGTATTACGCAAAGGTGACCTTATGCAAGAAGGCATAAATAAGCTTGCCGCCTTGCGTGGGCGAATTGCGAACGTGCATCTTGAGGACAAAAGCCATACTTTTAATACGGCTCGAATCGAGGCTCTTGAACTGGAAAATTTGTTTGAGGTTGCAGAGGCTACGGCTATCGCCGCCGAAGCCCGCAATGAAAGTCGCGGCGCTCATGCCCGTGATGATTTTCGCGAGCGGGACGACGAAAATTGGTTATGCCATTCGATGTACTTTCCTAAAGATAAGCGTGTGAGTAAACGAGACGTTAATTTTTCGCCGAAAACCGTCGATACATTCGAACCGCAAATCAGAACTTATTGATTTTTTGCAATTGTATTCGCTGAATAGAAGCAAGGTGAGCCGTGTTAGTTAGCATTTATCGTTACAACCCTGATACCGATGACAAGCCTGTCATGCGGGACATTGAAATCGAGTTGCCAGCGGGTAAAGACCTGATGGTGCTGGATGTCTTGGAATTGGTGAAGCAGAAAGACCCAAGCGTTGTTTACCGTCGTTCCTGTCGCGAAGGTGTTTGTGGCTCCGATGGCATGAACATCAATGGCAAGAATGGTCTGGCATGTATCACACCCGTGTCTGAAGCGGTAAAACCTGGCGGTAAGCTGGTATTACGTCCGCTACCGGGGTTGCCGGTGATTCGTGACCTGATCATCGATATGTCGATGTTTTATAAACAGTATGAAAAAGTTAAGCCCTATCTGATTAATGACCAGACTCCTCCGGCCATAGAGCGTCTGCAATCTCCTGAGGATCGGGAAAAGCTGGACGGACTCTACGAATGCATTCTCTGCGCTTGTTGCAGTACCAACTGTCCCTCCTTCTGGTGGAACCCGGATAAATTTATTGGTCCGGCTGGACTCTTGCAGGCCTATCGATTCCTGGCCGATAGCAGAGATACCGCAGATACAGAGCGGCTGTCAGGTCTCGAAGATCCTTTTAGCGTATTTCGTTGTCGCGGGATTATGAATTGTGTAGCCGTTTGCCCGAAAGGATTAAATCCTACCAGAGCTATTGGTCATATCCGCTCAATGTTGCTGCAGCAAGGCACCTAGTTAGTCCTTAAGCAATTGCGCTGGAAACAGAATTAAATCAGGTTTGTTGGTTGCGAAATTTCGCGACATCGCGAGTAGTGTTATGCATAACAGTCTAATGGAAAGAATGAGGAGCAGCGGGCATCTTTCTGGCTCCAATGCCGATTATGTAGAAGATTTATACGAGCGGTTCTTGTCCGACGCCGATTCTGTTCCCGAGCAGTGGCAAACTTTCTTTCAATCACTTCCTTCAGCCAATGGCGGCGATACTGCCGATGTTTCACACGCCGCAATTCGCAGCGACTTCAAGGCGCTGGGGAAGATTAGCCGTTACTCGCCGGTTTTAAGTAACGACGCTGTAGTCAATTCGGCCCACGAGAGCAAGCAAGTTCAGGTGCTAATGCTGATTAGCTCTTACCGCGTCCGGGGACATCAAAAAGCCGATTTGGATCCGCTTTCAATGATGTATCGGGAAAGGGTTGCCGATCTCGAATTGGAATTCCACGATCTGTCCCCAATTGATTACTCAACTATTTTCCAGACCGGCTCGCTTTTTATAAGCAAAAGACAGGCGCCACTGAGAGAGATAGTCGACACACTGGAGCGCATCTACTGTAGCTTTATCGGTTATGAATTCATGCACATTGTAAATCTCGAAGAGAAGCAATGGATTCAACAAAGGATAGAGAGTAATGACGGAATTCCGGTATTTGAAAACGACGTAAAGAAACACCTGCTGGAAAGGCTATCTGCCGCCGAGGGATTGGAAAAACATCTGGATTCAAAGTACCCGGGCACCAAGCGCTTTGGCCTTGAAGGCGGCGAGAGCTTGATACCCCTACTGGATGAACTGGTACAAAGATCGGGCAAATACGGCGTTAAAGAAATAGTCCTGGGCATGGCTCATCGCGGGCGGCTGAACGTATTGGTTAATCTGCTAGGCAAAAACCCGGCCGATCTGTTCGATGAATTTGAAGGTAAGGCTGTCTACCAAAGCTCTGGAGATGTGAAATATCACCAGGGGTTTTCTTCCAATATCATGACGGCCGGTGGCATAGTGCATATGGCATTGGCATTCAATCCTTCACATCTGGAAATTGTTGCACCGGTCGTTGAAGGCTCTGTAAGAGCCAGACAATCGAGACGGAAAGACAAAGAAGGTCTATTAGTACTGCCTATTATAATTCATGGCGATGCCGCTTTTGCCGGCCAGGGTGTGGTGATGGAGACATTTCAAATGTCACAAACCCGCGCCTACAAAACCGGCGGAACCGTGCACGTTATTATCAACAATCAAGTCGGCTTTACTACCAGTCGTCAAGATGATGCGAGATCTACTGAATATTGCACCGATGTAGCCAGAATGATTCAGGCGCCTATTTTTCATGTCAATGCGGATGACCCGGAAGCGGTATTGTTTATTACACAACTGGCGCTGGATTTCCGCTACGCGTTTCATAAAGATGTAGTCATCGACCTCATCTGTTATAGACGCAGAGGTCACAACGAAACTGATGAGCCGTCGGCGACGCAGCCTTTAATGTATTCCGCTATCAAGCAGCACAAATCTACCCGGGTATTGTATGCGGAAAAACTTCATGCTGAAAATGTGATATCTGCTTCCGATGCCGATGCCATCAACAGCAATTACAGAACGGCACTAGATACCGGCGAGCATGTGGCGAAAAGTCTGGTAAAGGAAGCATCCATAGAGCTTTTCGTCGACTGGAGTCCGTATATTGGTCACGACTGGAGCGCGCACTACAATACCTCTATGCCGCTCGCCAATCTTCAGGCGCTTGGAAGAAAACTTGTCGAGATACCGAAAGACTTTACACTGCAGCGTCAGGTCAAGAGAGTTATTGATGACCGGGAAAAAATGGCGGGCGGTGAGATTCCAATTGATTGGGGGTTTGCTGAAACTCTGGCCTATGCAAGCATTCTTACTAGCGGCAACAAAGTGAGAATTACCGGGCAAGATGTGGGACGTGGTACCTTTTCTCACAGGCATGCAGTATTGTTTGATCAAAAAACCGGCGAGACTCATATTCCCCTGCAGAGTCTGAAGCCAGACCAGAGCAACTTCAGCATCTACGATTCCTTGTTATCTGAGGCGGCAGTGCTCGCATTCGAATATGGTTATTCTACCACTACCCCGAACGCCCTGGTGATCTGGGAAGCTCAGTTCGGCGATTTTGCAAACTCAGCGCAAGTGGTGATTGATCAATTTATTACCAGTGGAGAACACAAATGGCAGAGGCTGTGCGGATTGACTCTGTTGCTGCCTCACGGTTACGAGGGACAAGGCCCCGAGCATTCTTCTGCACGCCTTGAGCGATTTTTACAGCTTTGTGCCGAACATAATATCCAGGTATGCCTACCTACAACTTCTGCGCAAGTTTTCCACATGTTGAGAAAGCAAGTGCTCTGTCCGTTGCGAAAGCCGTTAATCGTAATGTCCCCAAAAAGCTTGTTACGACATAAAGACACCGTGTCATCATTACAAGAACTGGCAGAAGGAAGCTTTCAAGTTATACTCGATGAAACCGATGATTTAAAAGTTGAAAATATCAGGCGTTTGGTTATATGTAGCGGTAAAGTTTATTATGACCTTCGTCAGGAAAGACGCGCAAGAAACATCGATGACGTCGCCATAATCCGGCTTGAGCAGCTTTACCCATTTCCCGAGAATGATTTTGCGAACTGCCTGATTCAATACAAAAACCTAAAGACGATTGCCTGGTGTCAGGAAGAACCGATGAATCAGGGAGCATGGTATTCGAGTCAGCATCATTTGCGACGGGTAATTCAGGAGCATTTTCCAGAAATATATATGCAGTACGCAGGACGTGAACCTTCGGCGGCGGCCGCCGCTGGCTACCCCGCCTTGCATTTAAGTCAGCAGAAAAAATTTATCGATGAAGCCTTAAGCGAATAATCACTGTAACTGACAAAACTAAAAAGCGAAATTTGTAAAGTATCAGGTGATATAAAGGAAGATCTATGACAATTGAAATTAAGGCGCCTACCTTGCCAGAGTCGGTTCCCGACGGAACTATTGCGACATGGTACAAAAACGTTGGTGACCCGGTTGCCCGGGACGAGCTACTCGTTGATATCGAAACAGATAAGGTGGTGATCGAAGTAGTTTCACCTACCGATGGGATTTTGAAAGAAATTCTTGTGCAGGCTGGTGAGACGATTGTCAGCAATCAAGCCATAGGAAGCGTGATGCCCGTCGAGGTAAAAGCTGCCGGCGATGCAGCAAAGTCCGCAGAAGACACTGCGGTGGAATCCGTGCAAGTTGGCGCATCAGAAACAGTGCAGATTGTTAGCCCCGCCGCAAAAAAAATGATAGAAGAGAATGCTCTGAATACGGCAATAATAACTGGAAGCGGCAAAGATGGGCGGATTACTAAAGAAGATGTCTTAAGCACTATCGCCAATCAGGAACAGCAGGAACAGAAAGGATCTGCTTCCCAAGATAACAACGTCGCTATCGGCGCGTCCTCATCCTCATCCTCATCCTCAGGTGGCAGACTGGAAGAGCGCGTTCCCATGAGCAGACTGCGCAGCAAGGTTGCCGAGCGCCTGTTGCAGGCGAGTCAAACGACAGCCATGTTAACTACTTTCAATGAAGTTAATATGCAAGCAATTATGGATATTCGAACTCGTTACAAAAATGAATTTGAAAAATCTCACGATGGGATAAGACTGGGTTTTATGTCCTTCTTTGTGAGGGCTTGTACCGAAGCCCTGAAACGGTTTCCGGCGGTGAATGCATCGATTGATGATAATGATATTGTCTACCATGGTTATCAGGATATTGGCGTCGCTGTTTCATCCCCGAGAGGTCTGGTGGTGCCGATATTACGCAATGCGGACAATATGGGCCTGGCAACAATAGAGAAAGAAATCCGGGATTTTGGAGAAAAAGCAAGAGATGGAAAGCTTGCGATCGAAGATATTTCCGGCGGCACCTTTACTATATCCAACGGCGGAGTGTTTGGCTCTTTACTGTCCACCCCGATACTTAATCCACCGCAGACAGCGATCCTTGGCATGCATAAAATCCAGGACCGGCCGATGGCAGTATCCGGTGAGGTAAAGATATTGCCAATGATGTATCTGGCTCTTTCCTATGACCATAGAATGATTGATGGTAAAGAGGCGGTACAGTTTTTGCTTACTGTTAAAGAATCACTGGAAGATCCAACCAGGCTTTTACTCGAGTTGTAAGCCTGAATTACAACAAATTTCCTCTAGCAGCTCTAACGACAGAGCATTCTGAGACAGATATATGACTAAACAATATGACGTAGTGGTAATCGGATCTGGCCCAGCCGGTTATGTGGCGGCCATCCGTTGTGCGCAACTGGGATTTAAAACTGCCTGCGTAGAGAAATGGTTAAACAAGGAAAACAAAACTGTCTATGGTGGTACTTGCCTTAACGTGGGTTGCATTCCTTCCAAGGCCCTGCTGGATTCTTCACATAAATTTGTTGAGGCGCAGAGCCATTTTTCCGCCCATGGAATTTCACTGGGTAAGGTAGCGATGGATGTACCTGCCATGGTGGGTCGCAAAGACAAAGTTGTAGAGCAACTAACGCAAGGAATAAAAGGACTTTTCGCGGCTAACAAAGTAGATGGCATCGCGGGTAGCGCCAAGGTGGTTGCCAGCGACAGGATTGTTGTCAGCGGCCAGGACGGAGAGCAGGAAGAACTGACAGCCAAACATATTATTATCGCGGCTGGGTCGGTGCCGATTGATATTCCACCAACACCAATCGACCAGGAAACTATTGTAGATTCCACTGGTGCACTGGATTTTCAGGCAGTGCCGAAACGCCTGGGCGTAATCGGTGCCGGTGTAATTGGCCTGGAACTGGGTAGCGTCTGGGCGCGTCTGGGCGCGAAAGTTACGGTGTTGGAAGCGCTGGATGATTTCTTGCCAGCCGTCGACCGACAGCTGGCTAAAGAGGCGATGAAAATCTTTAACAAGCAGGGTCTCGAACTAAAAATGGGGGCCCGGGTTACTGGCAGTACACTAAGTAAAGCCGGGGGAAAATCGGTAACTGTTAAATATACCGATCAGGAGGGTGAACAGAAGCAAACCTTCGACAAATTAATCGTTGCCGTTGGGCGGCGTCCGTTTACCGAGAGTGTATTGGACGCCTCGGTAGGCGTCGAGCTGGATGAGCGCGGTTTTATCAAGGTAAACGAGCAATGCGCCACCAACATTGCTGGCGTATACGCCGTTGGTGACGTTGTGCGCGGCCCCATGTTGGCCCATAAAGGGATGGAAGAAGGAGTGATGGTTGCCGAACGTCTCGCCGGGAAGAAAACCCAGGTGAATTACGATCTAGTTCCTTCTGTCATCTATACCCATCCAGAGATCGCCTGGGTCGGCAAAAATGAAGAACAACTTAAAGTCGAAGGTGTCGCGTTCAATGTTGGTACTTTCCCCTTCGTGGCCAGTGGACGCGCGCTGGCGGCAAACGACACCGACGGCCTGGTGAAACTGCTCGCCGATGCCAAGACTGACCGCATACTGGGGTGTCATATCATCGGTGCCAGTGCTGCCGATCTGTTACAGCAGGTAGTCATTGCCATGGAGTTCAGCGCCAGCGCCGAAGACATCGGCCTGACAATGTTTGCACACCCCGCCTTATCCGAAGCGGTACACGAGGCCGCTCTGGCCGCCAATGGTCACGCCATACATATTGGAAATCGTAAACGACGGACCTAGCGGGTTTAGTTAGCCAAAGAATTTAAAAAATTATTAAATCAATGATGGAGTATCAATGAACTTACACGAGTATCAGGCGAAACAGCTATTTGCCGACTATGGATTGCCCGTCTCTACAGGGTTCGCTGTCGATACTGCTGACGAAGCAGTGGCCGCCGCAGAGAAAATAGGGGGCAGTAAATGGGTCGTTAAAGCCCAGGTTCACGCCGGCGGCAGAGGCAAGGCCGGGGGTGTCAAACTGGTTAGCAGTGGTGACGAGATCAGAGCTTTCGCCGAACAGTGGCTGGGCAAAAATATGGTCACTTATCAGACCGATGCCAAGGGTCAGCCGGTAAGCAAGATACTGGTTGAGACTTGCACCGATATCGCACAGGAATTGTACCTCGGTGCCGTGGTAGATCGCTCTACCCGACGCGTGGTGTTCATGGCTTCGGTCGAAGGCGGTGTGGAAATTGAGAAAGTCGCCGCAGAAACACCAGAGAAGATTTTGAAAGCGACCATCGATCCATTAACCGGAGCTCAACCGTATCAAGGCCGGGATTTGGCGTTTCGACTGGGCCTGGAAGGTGCGCAGATAAAACAGTTCACAAATCTGTTTCTTGGCCTGGCCAAATTGTTTCAGGATCTGGATTTAGCACTGCTTGAGATAAATCCACTGGTAATCACCGAAGAAGGCAATCTGCATTGCCTCGATGGCAAGATTAATATCGACGGCAATGCCCTGTACCGTCAACCAGGGCTGCGGGAAATGCATGACCCGAGTCAGGATGATGAGCGCGAGGCCCATGCCGCCGAATGGGATCTAAACTATGTGGCCCTGGATGGCAACATCGGTTGCATGGTGAATGGTGCGGGGCTGGCCATGGGCACCATGGACATCGTGCAATTATACGGCGGAAGTCCGGCAAATTTTCTCGACGTGGGCGGCGGTGCCACCAAGGAACGTGTCACAGAAGCTTTCAAGATCATTCTTTCCGATGAAAATGTGAAGGCCGTGTTGGTAAATATTTTTGGCGGAATCGTGCGCTGCGATCTGATCGCGGAGGGCGTAATCGGTGCTGTTGATGAAGTCGGCGTTACAGTTCCCGTGGTGGTCAGACTCGAAGGCAATAATGCGGAGCTGGGACGAGAAGTGTTGCAGAACAGCAACTTTAATATTATAGCGGCCAGTAGTCTTTCCGATGCCGCTGAAAAAGTTGTCGCTGCAGCGGGAGGTACACAATGAGTATTTTGGTGGATAAAAATACCAAACTGATCTGTCAGGGCTTTACCGGAGCCCAGGGCACCTTCCATTCTGAACAGGCAATCGAGTACGGCACCAAGATGGTCGGCGGTGTAACGCCGGGCAAGGGCGGGCAAGTTCATTTGAACTTACCGGTTTTTAATACCGTGCGGGAAGCCTTTGATGCAACCGGTGCCGACGCCTCGGTAATCTATGTTCCTGCGCCATTTTGTAAGGACTCAATTCTTGAGGCGGCCGCTTCGGGCATCCAGTTAATTGTTTGTATTACCGAGGGTATACCCACATTGGATATGTTGGTGGTCAAAGAAAAATGCGATCAATCAGGCGTGCGTTTAATCGGGCCCAATTGCCCGGGAGTCATAACGCCAGGCCAGTGCAAGATCGGCATCATGCCCGGGCATATTCATTTGCCTGGAAAGGTAGGCATTGTGTCCAGATCGGGTACGCTGACTTATGAGGCGGTAAAACAGACTACCGATTACGGTTTCGGCCAATCTTCCTGTGTTGGTATCGGTGGTGATCCGATTCCTGGCTCAAATTTTATCGATATCCTGGCGCTGTTTGAAGCGGATGATCAGACCGAGGCAATTGTAATGATTGGCGAAATAGGTGGTACAGCCGAAGAAGAAGCGGCGGCCTTTATTAAGGCCAATGTCAGCAAGCCGGTAGTTGCCTACATTGCCGGAGTCACAGCGCCACCGGGCAAACGCATGGGCCATGCGGGGGCAATAATTTCTGGCGGCAAGGGAACGGCCGATGAAAAATTTGCAGCCTTGCAAGACGCCGGCGTCAAGACTGTAAGAAGCCTGGCTGAAATTGGCAGTGGGCTGAGCGAGATAACAGGCTGGTAACATTTTATCGGCCTTTTTTCCACATTTTTGTACAATTTTTCTGCTGTTTATTTTTCATCGATGATCTACCTCGTTAACGAAACTTTTATAACTTAAAAGGTTCTAAAGGCGCGATAGAGTGTGATAGTCTTATCCGAAATTCTAGCTCAACAGGCTGAATTTAAGGGACTAAATAGCTAGCACTTAGCATAGTCGATCTATTGGTTACGAAGCGTCTCAAACTTCTTTGGTTTGAGTAGATTGGTAACCAAAGGGTGACTTCGTTTCAGGGAAAGCTGTCGGTCACGAGAGATTAGAAAAATCACGGAAATCTCGGACAGTTTATTTAGGTACTAAAAAATTTTGGTGCCAGGATAAAAATAATAATTTGTCGTGTCTAATTAACTGTGCAAATGGATTAATTGGATTTGATTATTTAACAAGAAAATAGGATGGAACATGAAAAACCGTCGAATTACTAATATGAGCATGACTGCTCTGGCATTACTCATGACCTGCATCATGGGTACAGCTCAAGCCGCAGAAATACTCGTAGACAGCAGCATTCTTGACAGGGCTATGGATGTTATCGGTACCAAGAACACCGAAGCGGCCAAGGTCCAGGAAGATATCAACCGACTTGCCAATTCAGCAAGTTCGACGTTTGAACAATTCAAACGTCAAAATGATGCCCTGGAAGCGCTGCTGGTGCTCAACGCAGGATTAAGCAGATCGATCTCTATTCAGAATGCGTACATTACTACCCTCGATGAATCCATCGCCGATGTTGAGGTAGTTACTCGGGAAATTCCACTACTGATGGAAAAAATGCTTTCTAGTATCGAGCAATTCATCGCACTGGACTACCCGTTTCAGGCAGAACAGCGCGCGACCCGAATTCAATTCGCCCGCGATGCGATTGAGAATCCGGACGTTTCTATCGCTGAAAAATTCCGTCAAGTTCTAGTTATGTATCAGGTAGAGGCCGCATTTGGCCGTACCAACGATACCTACGCAACGACCATTGAGATCAATGGCGCGGAGCGGGACGTCAATATGGTTCGAGTCGGTCGCGTAGCGCTGATGTATCAGACTACAGACAGACAAATTACCGGCGCCTGGGACAACAACGCCAGGCAATGGGTCGAGCTAGATGCCGGCCAGTATCGAACCGAATTTCAGACCGCCCTTCGCGTAGCATCGAATTTGGCTGCGCCCGCTATTATTGATTTGCCAGTATTGGCCCCGGAGTTAGCACAGTGAAAAAGACTATAAAAATAAGCCTATTGTCTATCTCGGTCCTGTTGTCAGCAGCCACAACACAAGTCTTCGCACAAGACGCCAGCTCGCTGTCTAGCCTGTTGGATCTGGTTGAAGGGGATCGGGTCGCCGAATCTGCCGAGTATCGCCAGCGTCTGCAACAGTTTGAGCAGAATGCCAGCCAGCAGCAGCAAATTCTGGACACTACCAACGAGCGTATCATCGCGCAGGAGCAACTACAGAGTCAGCTCAGCGATGAATTCGAAGCCAATGAAATTATCATGGCCGACAAGCGGGAAATCCTGCGTGATCGTCGCGGTGATTTGAACGAGTTATTCGGCACCCTGCAGGGCGTTGCCGGCGACTTTTTAAGTAACTTCGACAACTCACTAATCAGTGCTCAGTATCCAGGCCGATCCGAAACTATCGAAGCCTTTATCGCGAAAGCAGGCAGCACAATCGATCAGTTAGATATAGCTGAGATCGAGCGCTTCTGGTTTTTCATGCAGCAGGAATTGGTTGAGTCCGCACGCGTGGTTACCTACAACGGCGATATCGCCTTGC
>FLOH01001251.1_pt1 | contig 40743 bp, 37 predicted proteins | sample 756751 | NCBI WGS metagenome assembly FLOH01 (sample SAMEA4026879, study PRJEB14308) | marine metagenome | biome: coastal water; material: water | depth 74 m
GGGTCAGATGTGTGTAAGAGACAGTACGCTTTCATGGCCGTCTCCCCCCATAACACATTTTCCGTTTTTTCTGACGGCCAAAACGGTCGTTGCCCTTATTTTACCCCACCCATCATCTCTCATTATTCTATCCTTTTCCTCAGACCCTTAAAGTTCACCCACTTCGAGGATGGGCCTTATCATAAACTTCCATGAGCCTCTTAAGGCTCACATGGGTATATTTCTGTGTCGTTGCAAGGCTCTTATGCCCCAGAAGCTCCTGGACGGAACGGAGATCCGCGCCGCCATCCAGCAAATGAGTCGCAAAGGTATGCCGCATACTGTGGGGACTGATCTCTTCCGTCAACCCTCCTGCACTTGCATATCGTTTGACGATTCTTCCAATGCTGCGGGTTGTCAAACGCCCGCCTCGGAAATTCATAAAGAGAGGGTCGCCACGCCCCGCCAATGCGATTTTTTTTCGAACCTCACCGGTTGCAGACAGATAGGCATGTACAGCCCTCAAAGCCTGCCTGCCTATGGGCACAATCCTTTCTTTATCGCCTTTCCCCATCACTTTCACAAGGCGTTGATCATCATCAATACTGGAGACATTCATTCCCACCAATTCAGCGACCCTGATACCGCAGGAATAGAGCACTTCCAAAATAGCCAGGTCCCTCAAGCCCAGGGGATTTTCCCGATCGGGCAAGTCCATCAGCCTGAAAACGTCATCTACGGGAAGATGGCTGGGAATGTATTTTCCCAGTTTGGGGCTTTGTACCGCCACAGCCGGATTGATCTTGATTAAGCCCTCCTTTTCCAGGAAAAGAAAAAAGGACCGCACCGCGGAAAGCTTACGCGCAATGGTAGCGCGTTTGAAGTTTCCATAAAGGCTCCCCACATATTTTTTAATTGCGGGGATGTGAATTTCTTCGATGGAAAGATCACCCTGGTTTTCCATCCGGAACCGAACACTATCACGCCGCAAAAAGGATGAAAACTGACTCAGGTCAACCCGATAACTTCGCTCTGTATGGTTTGAATACCTTTTTTCATCCTTAAGGTACTTAAAAAAGAGCGCAATAGCCTCCTTTAGCAACAAACCGGCGTTCTCCAAAAAAGAAACTTCTGATCAAGTCCTTTATTTCACAATCTTGAAGCATAACACATTTTTTATGATTGGCAATTAAAAAAAACTGAGCGGAATTCTTGTCTTGACTTTATTTTGCCGGTTGATGTAATTTTCTTATTTTGGTGAGTTGTTCTTACTTTTGCTTGGGGTTGCATGCGTTATCCGATCGCCTGCTCCATCATCAAAATGTTGTGAAACAAAAAAAGTGATAAGTGGTGAGGCCTGAACGAACGTTTATCTCAAACCGTTATAAATTCAAACCATACATACAATAAAATTGACCAGGAAAGGGTTCTAAATGGAAAAAAAGGCTGAACAATTAAGGAATGCTGCTCTCATCGCTCATGGGGGCTCAGGAAAAACATCTCTGGCGGAAGCGATGCTGTTTAATGGGAAAGCCACAACCCGGCTTTGCAAAGTGGATGACGGCTCCTCCAACCTTGATGTTGAACCGGAAGAAATCAAGCGAAAATCGACCCTGACCACCGCATTTCACCACTGCACCTGGAAAAAACACACCATCAATGTTATCGACACTCCGGGAGACGATAATTTCCTTTCCGATGCCAAATTTTCCCTGCAGGCCGCTGACGGTTCAGTGGTCTTAATTGACGCCACGGCAGGTGTAAAGGTCGGAACCGAGAAGGTCTGGGCCTTTGCCGAAGAACAGGAACTTCCGAAAATCGTTTTCATCAATAGAATGGACCGTGAACGAGCGGATTTTTTTCAAACATTGGAAGCTGTCAGCCAGACATTCGAAATCAAAACGACTCCCGTGGTCATCCCCATGGGGGAAGAAGACGAATTTTCGGGCGTTGTGGACCTTGTCAAACAAAAAGCCTACGTCTACAACAAAGACGGTAGCGGCACCTTTCAAACCACCGACATTCCGGAGGACTTGAAAGACACCGCCGATGAGTGGCGCGAAATGATGATTGAGAACGTGGTGGAAGTCGATGACGATCTCATGGAAAAATACCTTGAAGGAGAAGAGCTCTCAGATAAGGAAATTGAAAAAACCCTGATGCAGGGCATTAAATCCGGCTTGATCACACCTGTTTTGTGTGGTTCCGCAGTGCTCAATATGGGTGTCCCCCAACTGATGGACTTGATAGTGGATGGATTTCCATCCCCTGTTGAAAGACCGCCCAGGAAAGGAACCGTCCCTGGCACTGACGAAGAAACGGAACGGCCACCCGCCGTGGACGCGCCTTTTTCAGCCCTTGTCTTTAAAACCGTTGCAGACCCCTTTGCCGGTAAGCTGACCCTGGCCAGAGTTTTCTCCGGAACTGTTTCCTCAGATTCCACCGTGTACAACGCGACCAAAGATGCCAAGGAAAAGATCGGTCAACTCCTGATCATTGAAGGAAAAAAACAGCAGCCCATTGAAGCGGCCGGCCCTGGAGATATTGTTGCCATGGCCAAACTCAAGGAAACCGTCACAGGCGATACCCTCTGTTCCGCCGCCGATCCCATCATTTACAAACCCATCGAAGGATTGCCATCGGTTATCTCGTACGCGGTGGTGGCCAAGGTCAAGGGGAGTGAGGATAAAGTCTTTACCTCATTTGCCAAACTTCTGGAAGAGGACCCCACCCTCAAACTGGGCCGGGATCAGTCCACGGGCGAAGTCATTCTATCCGGCACGGGACAGATCCATCTGGAAATTGCATGCGAAAAGCTGAATCGAAAATTCGGAGTGGAAGTGAACCTGAACCCGGTGAAAGTGCCCTACCGGGAGACCATCAAAAAATCCGTCAAGGGCGTTGTCTACCGTCACAAAAAACAGTCGGGCGGCAGGGGACAGTTTGCCGAAGTCCATTTCGACGTCATGCCGCTTAAACTGGACTCAGGTTTTGAGTTCATGGAGGACTTGACCGGAATGAACGTTCCCCGAAATTTCGTTCCCGCCGTGGAAAAAGGTCTTGTTGAGTCCCTCGACAGCGGGGCGGTCGCCGGTTACCCGGTGGTGGACCTGAAGGTAAGATTTTATGACGGCAAATCCCATGACGTGGACTCCTCGGAAATGGCCTTCAAAATCGCAGCCCGCATGTGCCTTAAAAAAGCCATGCAGGGAGCCAATCCCATCCTGCTTGAACCCATCATGAAAATGGAAATCACGGTTCCCGAGGAAGTCATGGGGGATGTCATGGGCGATCTTAACGGTCGTCGCGGCAAGGTGCTGGGTATGGACGCCAAGGGAAAATACCAGGTCATCATGGCGCAGGTTCCCATGTCCGAAGTTCTGAGATACGCCTTGGACCTCAATTCCATTACCGGCGGTCGGGGAACATTTGTAATGGAACATTCCCATTACGAAGAACTGCCGTCCCAACTGGCGGAAAAGGTCATCGCTGCAGCCCAGGTGGAAGAGTAAAAAGAATCATAATGGAAAACGGGATCAAGACAGGCATTCTCACCATCAGCACCAAGGGGGCCGCAGGTCTCAGGGATGATGAAAGTGGGGACACCGTCCAGCGCATGCTGGAGGAACAGGGATTTAATGTGGTTCGAAGACACATTATTCCGGACCGGCTTCAAGAAATTGCGGATACCCTCGTCGCCTGGGTGGATGAAGACAATCTTGCCCTCATCGTCACATCCGGGGGCACCGGTCTGAGCCCCAACGATGTGACACCCCAGGCCATGGAGAGGGTGATCGGTTACCCGGTGCCCGGGATGGCTGAAGCCATGCGGGCTGAAAGCCTGAAAAAAACTCCCCACGCCATGATTTCGAGAGCCATGGTGGGTGTTCGGAAAGCCTCGCTTATCATTAACCTTCCGGGGAGCCCGAAAGGTGCCGCCGAAAATCTATCGGTGGTATTACCGGCATTAAGTCACGGCCTAGCAAAACTGGGTGGGGATCCATCGGATTGCGCTTCTTAATCATGACCCAATACCAAATAACAGAGTCCCTTCATGGAGGTTTTCCCTATGGAGTTTGTTACGTCTGAAACACCAGATGGAAAAGTTTTCATCGTAGAGGGACCCGACAGGCTCGAGGCAAACATTTCTGAAGACTTCAGAAAAATGATCAATCGCCTTGTGGATGAGGGAAAAACCTGCCTGATCATTAACATGGCAAAAACGGAGTTCATGGACTCCAGTGGGCTTGGCGCACTGGTTTCCCGCATTGCAGCCACCCGTTCCAATGGGGGAGATGTTCGCCTGGCGTGCCCATCACCCTTTATCCTTAACCTCCTTAAAATGACCCATCTGGATAAAGTCTTTAAACGTTTTGACGATGTTTCATCCGCCATCAAAAGTTTTGACTAGGGCGGAGAAAATAATGGACAACCATTCCGAGTTTCATCTCTTAGAACCGGATTACGACCGCAGTATTTTTGAAATCCCACCTGAATTTAAAGAGAAAATTCACAAAAAGCTGACCTTTCTATACGGTGAACAAAGGGCCGATGGGTGCTATAGAGAACTTGAAAGAATCATGAAGGTCTATTACGCCTACAAAACGGACCACATGATTCAAATGGAAGAGGCGTTTAACGCCCATGAGCGGTTTACGGAAGAAGACGTGATCCTCATTACCTATGGTGACCTGATCCAGGGTAATAACCGAAAGCCCCTGGAAATTCTGGCGGATTTCACGAAATATTTGAAAGACGCCATCAACACCCTGCACATCCTTCCTTTTTTCCCCTATTCGTCGGACCGGGGATTCTCAGTTACCGATTTTGAGGAGGTGGATCCCAGGTTGGGAACCTGGGACGACATCCTGAAACTGAAATCCTCCACAAAGTTGATGTTTGATGGGGTTTTCAATCACATTTCATCCAAGAGCCGGTGGTTTCAGGAATTCCTGGACGGCAACCCGATGTTCCAGAAATTTTTTATTGTTTTCTCCACCAAAACCGCCATTTCCGAGGAATACCTGAGCCTGATTCTGCGCCCGCGCACCTCGGAGTTGCTCTCCACTTTCAGCACCTTGAACGGAACGCGCTCCGTGTGGACCACCTTCAGCAGGGATCAGATCGACTTGAATTTTAAAACCCCCGAAGTGTTGGTCAAGATGGCGCAGATCCTGCTGCTTTACGTGCGAAGAGGGGCCGATCTCATCCGTTTGGACGCCATCACGTACCTCTGGCAGGAGTTGGGCACCTGCTGCGCACATCTGGAAGAAACCCACACCATTATCAAGTTGTTTCGGGATATCCTCAATGCGGTGGCGCCGCATGTGGCCTTGATTTCGGAAACCAATGTTCCCCATGCGGAAAATATTCAGTATTTCGGCAATGGTCACGATGAAGCTCAGATGGTATACAATTTTGCACTCCCGCCCCTGGTGCTTCACACCTTTCAAACCGGGTCATCCGCCGCCTTAACGAAATGGGCAATGGGCCTTTCCCGCGTATCCGACTCGGCCACCTATTTCAACATCCTGGACTCCCATGACGGCATAGGCGTCCTGGGCGCCAAAAATATTCTAACCGATGAAGAGATCGAGATGATGGCGCTGCGGGTGGTGGAACACGGCGGATTCATCTCTTTCAAGGATAACGGAGACGGTACCACCAGCCCCTATGAATTGAACACCACCTGGTACAGCGCCCTGAATCGGGAGGACTGCGACGAAACCATGGATTTTAAAATCAAGCGCTTCCTGGCCTCCAGATCCATTGCCTTGGTCATGATGGGCGTACCAGGAATCTACCTGCATGGTCTTTTCGGTTCCAAAAACGATGCCGATGCGGTTCTGGATGAAGGGGAGACCCGAAGCATCAGCCGGCGCAGTTTTGACCAAGAAAGTCTTTATCAAACCCTCGACGACCCTGAGACGTCCACTCACAAAATCGCCTACGGGTTTGGTGACATGATCGCCATGAGAGCCCGCGAAAAAGCATTCCATCCCAATGCCGGCCAACGGATCCTTCAGCTTTCGGACGCGCTTTTTACCCTGGTGCGCACCAGTATTGACGAGCAGGAACAGATCCTCTGCATTACCAATATCACCTCCCAGAACCAACAGGTCACAATGGACCTGTCCGAACTGGGATTGAATGGGAGATCCTGGCTGGATATCCTTTCAGAGCAATCGCTTAGTGCCGACGGGGACACCTTGATCCTGAACCTTTTACCTTACCAGGTGGTCTGGGCGAAAAGAAGAGATTAAAGTTAACCGGGCAGACACGCAGGTCTGCCAAAAATCGGAACCCTTTGGAAGATTCACGATGCCTGCTGCCCGGCAGCGTATTGAATGATCCTATTGCACATAATGTCCGGGGAAAGTTCAATTGAGAGGGTCAATGCATTTTCCGGTTCTTCCAGGGCCTTTAACTGGCTGTTCAGCAAATCAGGGGGCATAAAATGGCTTTTCCGCTGTCTCAGTCGCCGGTAAAGAGTCTCCCGCGTTCCCTTGAGGTACACCAGCAAAACCGGAAAAGATGAATCGCCCGTAAGAACACGTCGATATCGCTCATTGAGGGCCGAACAGGCCACCACACCGCCCCCCCGCCCTGCCATCTCGGCCATCTTTTCCGCCACCCGTTTGAGCCACGGCTCTCGATCTTCATCCGTAAGGGGAATTCCTTTATTCATTTTTGAAATACTGACCTGTGAATGAAGGTCATCTCCGTCGAGAAAGGGAACCTTAAGGGCACGGGCCACACCCGCACCGATCGTTGTCTTGCCGCATCCGGAAACTCCCATGATCAAGATGACCATCAAAGAATACCTCCCTCACCTAAGGCATCCTGGGAAGAGGATGTCGAGTTTTTTGAGATGTCTGCTTTGAAGATTATTCAATTCTTTCATAAAAGTATATTGAATATTCCTTAACAGTTTGTAAGATTGGCAAAATTGAACATTTTGAAAAAGCTTTGAGAGGACAATCAATGAACGATCAAACAGAAAGCAATGGGAATGATTTCCCCAAAAAACTGACGGATATCCTGAACTACGGCGCTCTGAACCTGGCCATGGGTCTTGGTTACAGGACTCGTTTGTTCGACATCATGGACACTTTTGACAAGCCTCAACCGGTTGCCACCATTTCAAAAAAAGTGGGGTTGAATGAACGCTATGTGCAGGAATGGCTAGGCATTATGGTAACGGGAGGCATTGTGGATCTTTACCAAGATCAGGACGGTCAAGACTTGTTCCACTTGCCGAAAACCCATGCCGACTTGATTACCAGGCGCTCCGAAAACAACAACATGGGGGTCTACATGCAGGAAATCCCGCTCCTTACCGCCACTGTATTTGATGCGGTTGAAAACGGGTTCAGGACAGGTAAAGGCATTTCATATGAAATGTACCCGGGATTTCAAAAATTTATGACGGAGCTGGCCGATGCCAAGCATCGTCAGGTTCTGGTCAGCCGATTTCTGCCATCCGTTGAAAACGGGGAAATGGTCAAAAAATTGCGTGAAGGCATCTCTGTCTGCGATATGGGTTGCGGGGAAGGAACCGCCTTGATACTGATGGCAGAGGCCTTTCCCAAAAGCCGTTTCCTGGGTATCGACATTTCAGGGACCGTTCTTGAAATGGGAGAATCCATGGCAAAAGAAAAGGATCTCCGGAACATCAACTTCAAAAAGCGGGACTGTGCAACATTAAAAGAAGATATGGAACTGCGTGGTTCACTGGACTATGTTACCGCCTTTGATGCCATTCACGACCAGACGCAACCCATGAAGGCCCTTGAAGGAATTCACGCAATTTTGAAGGATGGCGGCACATTTTCCATGGTGGATATCGCCGCCGGCAGCGATCTTGCTAAAAACATGGATCATCCCATGGGCATGTTCCTCTATACGGTCAGCCTCATGCACTGCATGCCGGTGGGTCTGGCGGACGGGGGGATGGGGCTCGGCATGATGTGGGGACGGGAAAAAGCCGTTAGGATGTTGAAAAATGCCTGCTTTTCCCAGGTAGCGGTTGAGGAAATACCGGAAGATCCATTCAACCTTCATTTCCTTTGCAGAAAACAGGGTTGATCAGGATCAACACCGGTTTTCCGCATGTGTTTTTCTTTATCGTTTTAATCAAATTTAATCCTATTGAGTTCCCCCATAAACCGGTCGCGAATGTAGACCGTTGACAGAGGGATCGGTTTCAAAGGGGGCGAAACCGAAGCGTCCATAAACCTCTGAATGTCGCCCAAAAGGGAAGTGGATACGCCCCATCTGGAAAGGGTCGTCATGGCGGTTCCAACGCCTTTTCCATGTCCTCCCCATCACCCCATGTGTGAGGCGATAAGATGTTGTTTTTTAAAACTTTGACTATAGAAACAACCGGATTTCAGGTCAATAAAAAAGGGCCTCACCATGTTTGGTATCGCGAATGTTAAGAACGTCTATTTTTTCCTATTTTTCAATAAATTTTTCAATTGCAACCCTTGTTGCCCATCTGAAAAACACTCTGAGATATTTGCCCCCGGCAAGGACCATTCCCGCCAGAAAAACGAGGTGAGCGATTATAAACAGAAGAGGGGCTCCAATCATGATGAGTTTCGGCTCACGCCAGTAAATGGAAAGCGCACCCAACAATCCAATTGCCGGGAAACCGAGAATGTAACTGAAGCACATGAGAAAAATGCCCGCATAATTTTTGACGGTCGGATTCTCTTTAATTTCGCTGAGATCCGCACGATCATCAATTGCGTCCCTTGCGAACTTCCATTTCGCCATATAATTGGCCAGTTTTTTGATTGTTTCCACCGAAGGCACCCTTAAAAAACATGGGTTAGGGAATCTCACATCTTTTTTTAATATGGTTTACAATAAAATGGCCTCTTTGGGTGTTTAACCATCGTGGGAGAAAGCGCGTCGATGAGGCCATGAGCCCGTTATGCCATCCGGGGATAACGACCGTTTTTTTGCCAATGGAGTTTATGGCGCGGGAAACCACTTTGCCGGGCGACATCGCTTTGGGCGTCTCAACCCCGGCAATTGTTTGAAATTCCGAACGCGTTGCGCCGGGGCATACGGTGAGCACATCAACGCCATAATGCTTAAACTCATGGGCCATGCCCTCTCCCAACAGCAAGCAATATGCTTTTGTTGCGGCATAGTGGCTCCATAGAGGCATGGCAGAAAAAGCTGCAATAGATGACACGAATATGATGCCCCCCTTTTTCCGTTTTTTCATTTGATGACCAAACGCATGGCTCAACAACATTGGCGCGCGGCAATTCACATGCAGTAATTCTGCCTCTCGCGCTCGATCATTTTCAACAAACTCGCCGGTATTTGCAAACCCGGCGTTATTGATCAATAATCCGATTTCCAAGTCCCTTGTCTCCGATTGAATCCGGGCCATAAAGTCTTCAGTTGAAAGATCGACGCTCAGGCACCTCACTTTTATGGGAAATTCTTTTTCAAGTGTGGTTGCCAGTTGCAGAAGGCGTTCCCGACGCCGCGCCGCAAGGACTAAATTCAGGCCCAATCCTGCGAGTTTTTGACCGAATTCAGCGCCTATTCCGGATGAAGCGCCCGTCACAAATGCCCATTTGCCATAGATTTCTACAAAGTTCTTCATGGTTGTCTCCTTAAAACCAGACGTAAGTTTACATGCCGATACTTACAAAATCGCAGACAACACGAGATATTGCATTAACCTATGTTAATTTTAGGCGATTTTTTTTCGGATACGGGATAAGGCGACGTCGGTCACGCCCAAATAGGAAGCGATGTGATACTGGGGAATCCTGCTGATCAGACCGGGATATTCCTTAAGAAATCGGCGATATCGGATTTCCAGGGAATCCAGCAGGAACTCTTTTTCTCGTAATTCCTTCATTATGGCCAATCGTTCGGCATGCATGCGCCCTATCCGTTCCCAGCATACATGCCTGTCGAAAGACTCAGTTAACAATTGATTGGGAAGCACCAGGGTTTCCGTTTTTTCAAGGGCCTGGATGAAAAACCCGCAGGGTTCATTTAGAACCAATGACTGAAGGGACCCGGCAAACCTGTTTTCCGCTGCAAAATGCTTGTTGAATTCTTTTCCGGACGCGGTCGAATAGTAATAACGAACCAGGCCTGTGATGATAAAATAGAAGTTTTCCGACAGTTCACCGGCGCTGACAATTAGGTCATTTTTCCGGAAGGTTCGTTCTGAAAGATGCGGCACAAAATACGCCCATTCACTTTCAGGGACGACAACCATTTGCTCAAAGGTCTCTTTGAGTCTATCAAACCCCTTGGGGTTACAACCGGTAGGCATCTATGAGATCCTCGACTTTCATGCCAAAGAAACATTCCCCAACCTCACAGTATCAGGGGCAGCAAGCAGACAAAACCGATGGACCGTCTCATTTTCGGGTAACCTCAATACAAAAGATATTTTCGGTCTCGTAGTAACTCGGGGCTACCTGATAATCCATGGAAGGATTGAGATCTAAAACGATCCGCAATTTCCCCTCTTTTTTATCTAGATGCGTCCGCACCTGCTGAATCAATAAACCGCTGGTGGAAATTTTCGATTTTCCAAGGCATTGGGACACATCTTTAAGATCCAACACAATCCTTGGTTTTTTTCCCGGTATGGAAAAGATGTTCGGAATACAGGTTCGATTGAACGGAATACTGATTCTCTCACTGCCATCTTTTTCCATAACAAAGGTGATATCGCCTACAATGATAAGCGTGTTGGAAACCAAACCACTTTCCGCAATCTGAACATCGTAATTCCCGGACAGGGACAACCCACCCATCAAACCAATCGAAAACACAATAGTAATCAGGGACAAAAAAATGATTTTCATCGGTCAATTTTCCAAACTGAAGTTGAGAAACCCTTTAAACCCTTCGTGCTATAAACTTTAGCAACCATTATAGAAACCGGATTCTCAAATGTCAAAACCGTTGAACAGAAAACGATGCAATAGTGTGAAAAGATATCAGGCCTCTGATAGGATATTGGATTTTGATCAGATCGAAAAGCATAAAGCCTATGTGTTTTCAACAACCTCCTCAACAGGCTCTTTTCGATTAATACCCACCAGCGTGTGGACATCATCCAGGATGGCATAACCGCAGGGCACCAGAAGAAGTGTGATGCCGGTGGCGAATAGGACACCGAAACCGAGGCTCACCGCCATGGGGATCAGAAACTGAGCCTGAATGCTTTTTTCCAGGATCATGGGAGTCAAACCCGCAAAGGTGGTTAAAGACGTGAGGATAATGGCGCGAAAGCGAAGCCCTCCGGCGCGAATCACCGAATCCTGGGCACTGACACCCTGTTTCCGAATTCTATTGGTGGCATCGATCAACACCAGTGAGTCATTGACCACAACGCCGGCCAAGCCCACCATGCCGAACAGACTCAACAGACTCAGATTCAACCCCATGATGAGATGCCCCGCAATGGCCCCCACAATACCAAAAGGGATGGCGGCCATAACGATGATGGGCTGGCTGAAGGATTTAAAGGGGATGGCCAAAAGGGCGTAGATACAGAAAAGCGCCACCGCGAATCCGTGTATCACATCGGCGAGGGATTCTTTCTGCTCCTTGCCTTCCCCCTCAATAGTGTATCTTAAGCCGGCATACTTAAATTTCATTTCCGGCAGAATGCGCGATTCCAAATCCATGCGCACCTCGTTGGCGTTGGCCACGGTTTCATCCACATCCGCCGTCACCTTGATGACGCGAAGGCGCTGGGCCCGCTCGATGGAAGCATATCCCTGCTCCATTTTCACTTCCGCCACCTGTCGGAATGGGACCTCCAACCCCTCTGGGGTGCGGATGCGCATCTCTTCCACATGACCCAGGGACCGACGTTCTTGGTCCGGGTATCGGATCAACACCTTCACCTCGTCCTGGTCCCGCTGAAGCCTGAGGGCCTCGGCCCCGTAAAAAGCATGCCGCACCTGCTGGGCTAGGTCGTTGAGGGTCAACCCCAGGCTCCGCGCAGCGGGCTTGAGTTTCAACTGCATCTCTTCCTTACCGGGCAGAAAACTGTCGCTCACATCAAATAGGCCCGGATATTTGCCCAACTCCACCTTCAAATCATCGGCCGCAGCCAGGAGCTGTTCATGATTATCCAGGGAAAGATGGACCTCCACCGGCGTTCCGGCGCTGAAAAGATCACTCTGAAACGTGATGGATTCGGCATCGTGGATAGCACCCACTTTCTTTCGCCACAACTTGACCATGTCCACGGCGCTCACATCCCGTTTTTCACCTTCCAGAAGCTGCACGAACACCTGGGCCAGATGGCTGCCCGATTGTCCCGCCCCCCGGTGCGGACCACGCCCTCCCGTGTGCATGCCCACAAGAGAAATCATGTATTCCAGCAAGGGTTCGTCTCCGGAGCTCTTCTTCTCCATTTCCCCGATGGTCTCCCTGGCCGTTTCCTCCAGACGTTTCACGACACTTTCCGTTCGGGAAACTGAGGTGCCCGCCGGCATGGTGACCGAACAGGTCAGGGTATCCCCCTCGACTTTTGGAAAAAAGGTAAAGCGGATCCACCCGCCCTTCCAGACGCCTACCGACAGAAGAAGTACGGCAACGCCCACGGCCACGGTAGCATACCGCCATCGCACACAAAAGGTCACAGCTCTGGTATAGGGCCCCCGAATAACCCACTTGAGGCCCCTTGAAACCATTTTTTCTTTTTTGGGTTTAAGGTTCCGTCTGGCTTTGCGCTCCTGGCTTCGACTGAGGTGGGCCGGCAAAATCATCAGGGATTCCACCAATGAGCCTAACAGTACCAGTATGACCACAATGGGAATGTTGCGCATGATTTTGCCCATGTTGCCCGTTCCGGAGAGCAGCGGCCAGAATGCCGCAACAGTGGTCAGAACCGCAAAGACCACCGGCCTTCCCACCTCCACAGCGCCATCGACGGACCCCTCATGGAAACCCATTCCCTCTTCATATTTCCGAAAGATATTTTCCCCCACGATAATGGCATCATCCACCACAATGCCCAGGACCATGATAAAACCGAACAGGGAAATCATATTGATGGAAACATCAAACCGGGGGAGCATCCAGAGGCCCGCTAGAAATGAGATGGGAATGCCCAGCGTCACCCAGAAGGCCAATTTCAGATCCAGAAACATGGCCAGCATAAGACTCACCAGGATCAAGCCGAACCCCATATTTTTTATCAACAGGTTCATACGGCTTTTGAGCATGACCGATCGATCATTATAAATGTCGATGTCGATCCCTTCCGGAAGCGTCGACCTGACTTTATCGGCGTATTTTTTGATGGTTTTCGCCACGGTCAGTGCATTCTGGTCCGCCACGCGGAACACTTCGATCAAAGCGGTGGGCTTTCCCTGAAACCGGGCCGCCAGATCCAGATCTTCAAATCCGTCGCTCAACCTGGCAATCTGCCCCAAGGTCACTATTGAACCGTCGGTGTTGGTGATCACCGGCACATCCCGGTATTCATCGGCATAATACCGCCGCCCCTTGGTGCGAATGAGGATTTCCCCGCCAATGGTCTTCACCCGACCCGCCGGCAGATCGAGACTCCCTTTCCGGACGGCATCCGCTACCTTACCCAGGGTCAACCCATGCCGCCGAAGAGTTTCCTCGGAAATCTCGATATGGATTTCGCCGGTCTTGACCCCGGAAAGATCCGCCTGGGTGATGCCCGGCAGACCGATAATTTCGTCCTTAATGGTTTCCGCCAGGTTCTTGATGGTGGCCTCGGAGGCATCCCCGAAAACCGCCAGGCTGATCACCCGATTCCGTCGGGTGACTTCCCGGACAATGGGTCGTTCCGCCTCGTTTGGAAAGGTGGTGATGCTGTCCACCTCCGATTTAACCTCATCCAGCAATTTTTTAAGAGACCAGTCCTTCATAACCTCAATGGTGACGATCCCCAGGCTTTCCCGGGCGGTGGAATCGATCCGTTTGATGCCCGACAGACCGGCCACCCGTTCCTCAATACGCCGAACAATGGCTTCTTCCACTTCAGAGGGAGATGCCCCCGGATATTGCGTGGTCACGGTGATCATGTCCAGGGAGAACTCGGGGAAAACCTCAACCTTCATGGTAAGCCCCGTAACGGCGCCGGCCAGCAGGAGAAACAGCATGAGTAGATTGGCAGCAACGTGGTTCTCAGCGAACCAGGCGATCATTCCTTTCATCCTTTTCTCTCCTCCCCTTGCGGCACGGATCTGACCACCATGCCGTCCGTGACTGTTTTCAGGGGGGATATGACCACCCGGTCCCCGTTTTTGAGCCCGCTTTCAATCTGCACTTCTTCACCGTAGATGCGGGCGACACGGACCTTTTGAAAATGGAGCCGGTCATCCGGATCCAACACCCATACCGTATCTCCCTGATGGAGCGCACTGCGAGGGATCACAGCCATGTCCGTCATATGGCGCCCCTTGATTTCCACCGTAACAAAGAGTCCCACGGCCAGGGGGGGTTTCGCCACATAGGGGTTTTCAACCCGCACCACCACCCGAACCATCCGGGTCCGTTGATCCATTTTCCCCTCGGCCCGCACCACACTCCCTTCCCAGATGCGGTCTCTCCCCGCAAGGCGCGCCCGAACCGTTGCTTTGGCGCCCGGCCCATCTCCCGGCGTGAAACCGGGAACGTGAAACCAGAACAGGCTCTCATCTTCCAGGGGAACCACAATTTCCACCACGTCGGTGGAAAAAAGGGTGGCCAACTCTTCACCGACCCTCACATACTGCCCCAGCCCCACGTCTTCCACATCAACCCGGCCATTGAAGGGCGCTTTGAGCTTTGTCCTTTGGAGGGACAGAAGTGCATTTTTCAAATCGGCTTGATCGGCTGAAAGCTTTGCCCTGGCCGCGGCCAATTGGGGCTGTTTGAGTACCAGGGGCGACGGTTCTTTTCCCGCCTTGCCGTCATCCTGGTAGAGCTGGCCCCACTCCTCCTTGGCCGCTTCGGCTTCCTCTTCCGCCAGACGAAGCAGGCTCTGAGCATTTTTCACTTTGGATTCCTGCAGAACTGCCGCAAGGCGATAATCTTCGGGCTCAATGCGCAACAGGGTCTCCCCTTTTTTGAACTCACCCCCGTTGATCATAGAAGGTGAAAGAAAAACCACCTTGCCGTTCACCTGGGGTGCCAGATCAATCTCCCTGAGCGCTCTGACCGTACCTTCCCCAACAATGGCCATGGCTTTCGAGGCGGTTTGAACCACCATGGTTCGAACCATGGGTAAGGGTGTTGCCATTTTCTGTTTTTTCATCTGGGGCTTGCTTTCGGTGAGTTTTATCATTCCAAAGGCACCCAACGCGATCAGAAGAACTGTAAAAATGACCTGAATGACTCTTTTTTTATTCTTGCTCATGATATGCCGCTCGTCTCTTTCGGGCAGACACACAGATCTGCCCCTACCATTCAACGGTTTTAAAACCGAATCTCCATCACCAGATCGTATAAGAGGACGCCCCTTCGGTCTCTTTTCCTTTCACCGGAGGAAGCATTGCCCAACCGCCGCCCAAAGCCCGATGCAGGGACACGCGATTTGCCAGGATCGTCAATTCCACCCGCAGCAATTGATCCTCCGCCTGAAATCGCGTCTGTTGGGCGTTCAGTACGGTCAGATAATCCACCAGGCCGCGCATATAACGGGATTGGGCCACCCGTTGGGTGGCACGGGCTTCCACCACAAAGCTCAGGACATCCCCTCGACGCTCAATCTGTTTCCTGCGGGTTAAAAGCGCATTTTCAACCTCTCTGAAAGCGTTTAAAACCGCTTTGCTGTATGCGGCAACCCCTTGGGTATACCGCGCTTCGGCGGCCCGCTGATTGGCCTTTAATCGACCGGCGTCAAAGAGCGGTTGGGCCAGCCGCGCAGCCAAGCTCCAGGCGGCCCCGGGCTGAAAGAGATTGAACAATTCTTCACTGGCATAGCCATAATTGCCCGTGAGGCTGATGCTGGGAAAACGACTGGCCTTGGCCACGCCGATCTGCGCATTTAAGGCTTTCAACCGGGCTTCCACGGCCCGAATATCCGGCCTGCGCAGCAGAAGTTCACTGGGGAGGCCGGGGGGTATGGCCCTTAGCTTCTTGTAATAATCCTCGGGTTGCGGATAAGGTTTACGGGTCTTGGGATATTCCCCCGAAAGCACGGCAAGGGCCTGCTGGGTAGTCCCGAGTTCCTGCCTCAGCTGCGGTAGATTCCCCTTGGCCTGGTTCAAGGTCCGTCGGGCCTGCCTGAGGTCCAGAATGCTGGTCAATCCCCGCTTGTAACGCCGTTCCACGAACGTGACACTGTCCTGGAAATTCTTCAGACTCTGAAGGGTGACCTGGATCCGTCTTTCAAGGGATTGAATCTGCAGAAACAGGCTGATGGCCTCTGCCACCAGGCTCTGGGACAGGGTCAAACGATTTTCCTCTTCCTGCAACAGTTGCGCCCGGGAGGCTTCCTCCGCCCGCGCATATTTTCCCCACAGGTCCATCTCATAGGATGCCGGTAGTGAAAAATTGTACTGGCTCACGGTTCCGCCGATGGGAACGCCCGGACCGAAAGTGGATTCCGGCTCATGTTGTCTTTTGGCGCCGCCCTGAAATCCCAGGGAAGGAAATCGATCCGCCCGGGTCTGAACCACTTGGTACTGCAATTCGAGGATACGCGCTGCAGCTTGCTGAAGGTCCGGATTGTGTTGAAGGACCTTTTTGACCAGACCGTTGATTTCCGTGTCGCCAAAAACCTCCCACCACCGATCTTCCGGTAAAACGACTTCGGCATTTTTGGGCGAATATTGAAACTTTCCAGGCGGGGACAACTGGAGATCCGGTTTTTTGAAGTCCGGCCCCATCTTCATGCACCCGCCTACGCACAAACAGATGGCCGGCAATACCCAAATCAGCGTCTTAACCAACCTCATTGAACGACTCCTTCCCCGGCACCGTTCAATCCGCTAAGGCTGAATTGAACCACATGTTTAACCAGTGCATCTTTAAACACGTCATCATATTCCATACCCGTAATGCGTATCACCGGGTTTCTGGCAAAATTAAAATGGATCACCATGCTGATAATACTTTGAGCATGCAAGAGCAAAGCCACTTGCCCCATCTCCCGGGCCATGAAAGGACGAATCAATTCCGCCAGCTTTCTCTGAAACGGCCCGATCACATCTCCCACAACCATTTCAAAAGCTTCCGTGGGCCTGGCCATTTCTCGAACCATTAATTGGAAGTGCCGTAAGCGTTCATCATCTGAAAGGGGGCCTTTGATAAATGCTTCCGCCACGGCATGAACGATGCCTTTCAACGTCACCTCTCCCAGGGATCCGAGAAGACTCTCGAAACGGGCCAGAATCCGCCTTGCCCTGGGCTTCCAGAGGCTTCTGAAAACCTCCATATACAGGTTTTGCTTATTTCCGAAATAATAATTCACAGCGGCCAGATTGCAATGGGCCGCCTGCGTTATTTCTCGAATGGTCACCGCATAAAAGCCTCGCGCAGCAAACAGGGCTTCAGCTTCCTGCAGGATTCGTTCTTTTGAAATCTTGACCTTCGGGGTCCCAGCCATACCATTCAAACCTCCATTTGATACGAACATATGTATTAAACAGATGTTTTAATGTCAAGGCATTTTTCGCCCTAAAATAAAGTCAGGAATTTCATGTTGTAATCGCTGGAAAAAAATGTGGATTAGAAGACGGCACCTGCAGAAATAAATCTTTTGATTTCTGATTCCGTATACCCGTTTTCCGAGAGAACAATTTTCGTATGTTCACCCAGTCCTGGTGCCAGGGTTCGGGTTTCGGCTTTGCATGCACTGAAGTGAACCGGATATCCGGGAATCTGAATTTTCCCAAGTGACGGATGCTCAAAGTCCACCACATAATCATTGGCTCGGGCCTGGGGATCGTTTTTGACCTCGCTTGCGTGTTGGATTGAGCAGAACATGAGACCCCGGACAAGAAATATTTCCATCCACTCATCCCGGGTCTTGGAGAGAAAGACATGGTCGAAGCGCTCCATCAGTGCGGCACTGTTGGCAGCCCTTGCCTCAAGGGTCGCATAACGAGGATCGGAAATCAGTAGAGACTGCCCGGTGGCCTCACAAAAAGTAGCCCAATATTTTTCTTCCGGGTGATGGGCACCGATAATCCATTCCCCGTCCCTGCAACGGAAAAAATTGCGTAAAGGGGAATGATTTTTTCGGTCCACATGTATGACAGGTTCAACAGAAAGGATATTCCCGATCATAAGGGTCGGATGCATCAACCATTGCGCCGTTCCAAAAAGCGAAACGTGAACTTCCTGCCCCACACCTCTTCGCTCGCGCACAAACAGCGCCGTAATAATGGCGTGGCTCAAGGCAATGGAGGTGGCCTGATCCAGGATGCCGATATGCATCAGCACCGGTTCATCGGTCCCGGAAACAAACATCATACCCGAACGGGCCAATCCCAGGGGGTCAAAGGCGCCCAGATCGCTCATGGGGCCCTTGGGCCCATATCCGGACACGTTGGCATGAATCAGTGTGGGGTTCACGGAAGATAAAGATTCATAATCGATTTTCAATTTGACTTTGGTGCTCTTCCTGATATTGGTCAAAAAGACATCGGCTGTTTGGATAAGTCCATTGAATACATCCCGACCCATGGGGTTCTGGATATCCACTCCAATCCCTTTTTTGTTGCGGTTGGAGGCCTGAAACATGGCGCTCTCGCCATTTGGAAGGGCAAGGTCCAGCTGCCCCAGCCTCGTCCAGTACCGTTCGGGGTCTCCCTCTTTCGGCTCAATCTTGATCACTTCCGCGCCAAGATCCCCCAGGATCGCACCAGCCCCCGGTCCGGCATGAAAAAGGCCGTATTCCACCACACGGATTCCCTCCAGGGGGCGAGGTAATTCATTTTCCTGTTTTTCTTCTTCGATCATCGATATAAAATCTCCAAATTTTTCAAAAGTCTTAGGGCCTTGCTAGGTCAATCCGAAACTGATTCGATACACCCAATTTAGAAAAAACAGGGTACCTATCATCCACCAGATATACGCTGATTTACAGAGCCGGTAGAATCCGGAATCCATCCTGAGCCCCAATAAAAGCGCGGTTAAATGCCAGGCAAAAAAGAGAGCCACCAAACCATAAATCCCCAAAGAAAGGGGGTAATTTCCAACTGCAAAATACCAGTCACCCGCTGAAATGGACCAGAAAGACCGGGTGAACCCGCAAAACGGGCATGGGAAACCGGTCAAATACAAAAAGGTGCATTTCATAAAAGGAAGGGAATGGCGGGAAACCCAGAGGGGCAGAAACAATCCCAAACCGGTCAGAAGAGCGATGGGAAAATGCGCTACCACCACATCCCAGTAGGAATCGGGTCGGGACCATACCGGAAACAGATAAATTTTTCTTATGGGGCTGAAACGCTCGGCGCTGATATTCATTTCAGCCCATCAGGACTCCATGACGTCGATGGCCTTGTCGTCAAAAATCTCCCGGTATGCCACCGTCAGGATACAAACCTGGATCGGCAGGGTAAAAACAACACCGATACCGCAAGCGACCGCACCGATACTGCCGATAAGGTTGGACACAATGGAAAAGCCTAAGAAAGGCCAGAAGTTGCGTTTCACCATATTGAAGCTCTCTACGGAAGCCGGCCAGAACTCCATTTTTCTGTCCACAATCAAAAACAGGCCGAACATCAGCAGTGCATGGGCCACAAAAACTACAAACAGTGAGGCCAGTTGACCGATGCAGGGAACGAGGCCCAGGATCAGGCTCGCAATAAAAACGGCAATGCCCCAGATGACAAAAAACAGAAAACTGTGTAGAAAAAAATCAAACCCCCGAAATAGGGTACCGACCTCCGGCTTGGGTTCCTTCCGGTCAACCAATTGGAAAATGATGAGAAGAACACCTGCCGCCATGGGCCCGGCAAGGATCCCCACCGTAATGGCGCTGACAATTACGGCAATCAGGGAAGCCAGCACAAGGATACCGAAATTTTCCTTGTACAGGTTGAACCCCTTCTCAATCCACTCACCAAACTTGACGTCAACTTTATCCATTATTGTCCCCCCTTCAAAAACTTTTCAACAAATACGGCGAATGATCGTTCAAAAGGGTGCTTCAGAGATTTTACTTCGAAAAAACAAGGAGTTTTCCCCCAGGATGCAAAACTGTTTTCGTGGTGATTTTACTCAGCTTGCACAACTGATCAAGGGTCATGTCGTGTTTCTGTGCAACACGAAACAGGCTGTCACCTTTCTCGATGACATAATATTTCTGTTTGCCTTCCTTCCGGATCTTAACCGCTTTGCTCTGGGATCCAGTTTTCTTCTTTGAAACCGGAGCGAGACGCGCAGTAATAGCACGCTCCCAGGCTTCCATGGATTGCTGGAGTTTCTGGAACTCTGCTTCAAGAAGCCCTACCCTCTTCGCGGATTTTTCGATATTTACAAGCCTGTTTTCTATTTTTTCGAGCCTTGATTTAATCGAACCGACGTCCTTGGATACTTTTTCATCTGAGCATCCAAACAGACCACCCACAAAAAATACGACAACCAGGATACTGCAAAACATACCAAAGCATTTCTTCATCTATGGTTCCTTTCCCTGCAGATTTATTTTTGTAAAAGATTAACCATTTTCCAAGCTTCAGGTCAATCCATTTTTTTATAACCCTCAAGACGTCCATGCATCAAAGGCCAAGATACATCGTACCCTTACTTGAATTTAGTGGTAAGGGATGATAAAAAGGTGAAAATTGAAAAAAGGAGCGCTCCATGTGGGATACTTTAACATTATCATTGACGTCCGCGGCATTTAAAAACATTCAATACCGCTACCGCAACAGCCACTTGATGATGGGATTCGTTTTGCTCATTTGCCTGTTATCATCAACCTGTCTTAATGGAGATTGCAGCACAGAGCAAAGCATCCCCCTCCCTCCGCGGCCCATTGTTTCAAAACAACTCAAGGAGGTATTGGACCAAATCGTAGCCCGGAACCTCAAAAACCAACCGGGTCTTGCTTCCCATCAAGTGCACATGGCGCTCATTGACCTCAAAAACCCCGAAAAACCCCGCCTGGCCCAATATAACGGCCGTGAACCCGTTTATCCCTCAAGTGTCATTAAAATGATATATATGGGCTATGTCTATCACCTGGCGAAAGAAGGCCAATGCAAAATAACACCCCAGGTTCATAGGAAACTCTATCAGATGATACATCCTTCCAGTAACACAGCCACAGGTTGGATTGTTGATTTATGGAGTGGAACAAAAGGGGGCGACCTCAGATCACCCGAAGACTATAAGGAATTTTCCCATAAACGGAATGGATGCAATCGCTGGTTGCGGTCCCTGGGGATTGATAATATCAACGCCTGCCAGAAAACCTGGGGTTCTCCCATACCGCCGGGTGAAAAGCAGTTTTTGAGAAATGGAACGTCTTCGGGTCCCTGGGTGAATCGGAATTCCATGACAGCAGTGGCTGCCGCCAGATTTTTGCAGATCCTCGCCGCTGACGCCCTGGTAAACCCTGACGCCTGTAACGCCATGTGCATACTGATGGTTAGAGATGTGCGAAACCAGAACTATCAGCGAATGAGGATCGCGGGTGGAACACCCAGGGGCGCGAAGGTCTTTTCAAAAACCGGCACCACCGCCGACACATTTCACGATGCCGGCATTGTTTTACTGCCGAATGGCCAAACCTTTGTCTTAACGGTATTTATCACAGGGAAGTACAGAGGTCCATTTATTCGGAACGTAAGTCGGGATGTGTGCAACTATTTCATGAAACAATAAAGTCTCTGCTAAAGAAGGGTATAGCCGTCCTCCTCAAAAAGCAACAGACAGGCATCCACCACCCTTTCATCGAAAATTGTTCCACGACCGGCCCTGATTTCTTCCAGCGCTTTTTCAATACCCAAGGCGGGTCGATAGGGCCGGTGGCTACTCATGCTCTCCACCACATCGGCAACCGCTACGATTCTGGCCTCCAGCAGGATTTCATCGCCTTTAAGCCCGTTTGGATACCCGGAACCATCCAAGCGTTCGTGATGTTGAAGTTCGATATCGGCCACCGGCCACGGAAAAGTAATGGTTTTTAATATGTCATAGCCCACCTGGGAATGCGATTTCACCAGTTCAAATTCATTTGCTCCGATTTTACCCGGCTTATTCAGAATTTCCGAAGGCACATAGATTTTCCCGAGATCATGTATTGACCCCGCCATACGAACGCCATCCACCTGATCCTGGGGAAGACCCATTCTCTGAGCAATGGCCCTGGACAAATCAGAAACCCGCCGTTGGTGCCCCGCCGTATATGGGTCCCTGGCTTCCGCCGTCAAGGCCAGTGCCTGTATGGTTGCCTCCAGCGATGAACGCAGTTGAGTCAAAGAGTTCTTAAGTTTTTCCTCATTGTCCCTCAACTGCCGCGTTCGATCCTGAACCCTTTTTTCCAAGCCCTGGTTCAACTCAATCAGTTCCCGGTTCTGTTCCTCCGTGAGCCGTGTCAAATTCCGGTGCTCATTGACAAGGCGGTATTGATCCCTGGCGTCCTTCACAATCTTTTTCAGCTCGCGAATTTCCCATGGTTTGCTGACAAAACGAAAAACGCTGCCCTGATTGATGGCCCTGATGACCGTCTCCGTCTCCGTATATCCGGTCATCAAAATGCGAACCGTATCCGGCCATCTCTCACGAACATGGGCTAGAAATTCAGTACCATCCATTTCCGGCATCATCTGGTCGGACACCACCACACAAAAGGGATGCTGCTCCATGGCCTCGAGCGCTTTTGAAGGCGTATCAAAGGTATAAACCTCATAGGGTTCATTCTCAAAAATCCGACTCAAGGTCCCTAAAACGAGATCCTCGTCATCTACAAAAGCAATCCGCTCAGCCACGTTTTTCCTCCCTGACATCGGCTTCCCTGACGCAATTCCGGACAAAAGGATTGGACTTCAACATCCCAATCGGAACTCAGTGCATACTTTCCATACAAAAAAATACTGAGACTTTCTTTATAAGAAAAGCCAAGATTGTTCTTGAGCGTAACATTGAAGGGCTGTTTAGAGAAGAAAATAAACGGAAAACAACAAAATTATTTCAGGGATCAAAATTGAGAGCGGGATCAACCCCCAAAATCAGGATGGATAAATTCGAGAACATCCTCTGCTTCAGGTTGGGTTGTATCATAATCCTGGGGATAAACGTACCGTCCGTTCTGCTCCACCATCATGGCGGAATCCACCTCATCATACTTCAGAATCAGTGCCGTAATGGAAGAACCTTTAGGCACCTTTTCTTTAAAACCATTGATAATCACATCGATTTTATCGGTATCGCCGCTCATGACTCATTTCCTTCCTGTCAACCATTGGCACCGCATACACGGCATCGGGAATTCTTTCCCATTTTAATCATTCTAAACGTCATAGTTTCACCATCCACATAAAGCATTCGGCCTGTTAGTAAACCATGCGGTATTCCCACCAGAAAGTTAATGGCCGCCAGTGCCTGAAGGGCGCCAATGATTCCCGGCAGCGGACCCAAAACCCCGGGGGGCCCCTTATCGGGGGTTCCTTCCGGAAAAAGGCATTCGAAACAGGGGGTTTCATCCGGAATGAAAGTGGTGGCCATACCCGTTAATCCGTCCACACCGCCAAAAACAAAGGGAATCCTCTTCTTGAGAGATATACGATTTAAAACCTTTCGTGTCTCCAGATTATCCGTCCCATCCACAATCAGATGGGCATCTCCAACCAGCAGATCCCCGTTATCCTCGCTGAGTGCCGCATGAAGCACCTCAACCCTGCAATTGGGATTCAGGCTTTGAAGTTTTCTTTTCGCAGATTCTGCCTTGGATCCACCAATATCACCTGTAAAGTGCAGCAATTGCCGATTCAGGTTTCCCAACTCCACCCGGTCCTTATCCACCGCTCGCAGTTGCCCTACCCCCGCCGCAGCCAGATAATAGGCCGAAATGGACCCCAGACCTCCCAGGCCCGCCAGAAAGATCCGGGATCTTTGAAGCTTTTTCTGACCTTCCTCTCCGATCTGGGGAAGCATCATCTGCCGATGGTACCGAAGGGCTTCTTCTTCTGACAATGGGTTTGACATTTTTTAACTGTGTTTTTAATTGTCGTTGACAGGGTGCAGAAAAATCAGTTTCAAATCTCACACTGCCCCCTGATAACTGTCCCCTGCACCCTGTGAAGGGTTTTCCCGCGCTATTTCTCTTTTTCTTCCTTCGCTTGAATGGCTTTAAAAACACGCTCGGGAGTCAAAGGCAACTCCTGAATCCGCACGCCGGTTGCATCATAGAGCGCATTCAGAATTGCGGGGATCGTGGGCATGATGGCCCCTTCCCCCACTTCCTTGGCCCCGAAAGGACCGTTGGGCTCGTTGCTTTCAACAATGATGGTATCCACGTTGGGCATATCCAGGGCCGTGGCAATCTTGTATTCGCCCAAATTGGCGTTCAGAATTTTGCCCTTATCGTCAAATTTCACTTCCTCATACATGGCCTCACCCACACCCATGGAGAGAGACCCCTGCATCTGGGCTTCTACGGAAGTCCGGTTGATGGCAAAACCGCAGTCATGGGCGTCGGTCATTCGATCAATGGTAATTTTGCCCGTACCCTTGTCCACGGTGACTTCCACCACCTGGGCGGATGGACCATATGCCGGAGATGTGCCAACGGCGGCGCCTTTGAATTTACCGCCCAGCTCGCCCGGCTTGTAACTGCCGGTACCCACCATGGACCCTCGGGCCAGAAAGGCCAACCGGGCAGCCTCCTTAAAAGTGAGTGGTTCATCGGAATCCGGGTTGTCGAAAAAGCCCCGATGTTCCTTGGCATAGATGGTGCGAATGGCGCTGAAATCAGGGTTTTCACCCTTAAACACGATGAATCCGTTCTTGATATCCATCTGGTCCACAGGCACTTTCAGATTTTCACCCAACACGTTCAGCACCTGACCCTTGAGGTCCTCGGCAGCGCTTTTGGTGGCATGGCCGGTCATGAGGGTCTGGCGGCTGGAATAGGCCCCCAGGTCCACACTGTAGTCCGTGTCGCCGGAAGACACCTTGATACAATCCAACGGCACACCCAGAGCCTCGGCGGCGATCATGGCCATGGCGGTATCGGACCCCTGTCCAATTTCCGCACTTCCGGTGAGCACATGGGCCGTACCTCCGTCCTCATTCAACTTGATAACCACCGTGGAGTGGGCCGTCTCCGAACGGTAAATGGGATAACCCGCACCGGACACAAAAAACCCCGTGGCGATGCCGATCCCTTTCCCTTCGGGCATTTTTCCCTTTTTCTCACTCCAATTAGACCCGTCCTTCACAGCCTGGATACACTCTTTCATGCCAAAACTGCTGGTGTTGAAGTCGTTACAGGTGACATCTCCCGCTTCCATGGAATTTTTCATTCTGATCTCCACGGGATCCATGCCCAGTTCTTCCGCAATGAAATCAATCTGCTGTTCCCATGCCGCTCGGGATGCGACCCCGCCATGTCCACGCTGGGCCCCGCAGGCGGGCCGGTTGGTGAAAATGCGGTAACCGTCATACTTCATATTGGGCAGTCTGTAGGGTGCACCCAGAAGGGAACCTGCATAATAAACGGTGGCAATTCCGAAACTGGTATACGCCCCCCCTTCCAGGTAACATTCGTTGGTAAGGGCCATCAAAGTGCCGTCTTTTTTGACACCGGTGGTCAAGGTGTGCTTGAATTGATGCCTGGCTCTGGAAAACAGAAAAACCTGCTCCCGGGTAAAATTCATTTTTACCGGTTTACCGGTTTTCATGGAAAGGAGGCAGGAGGCCAGCTCAATGGAATTGGTGCCGGCCTTGGGTCCGAAGCCACCACCCACGTATGGTTTTTTTACCCGAACCTTGCCCACCGGAATCCCCAGCACCATGGCCACAATCCGCATGACGTAATGGGGCACCTGAGTGGATGAATGCAGCGTCAAATACCCGTTTCGATTAAAATCCGCCACAACACCGTTCGGTTCCAGGAACGCACCGTCCTGTCTCTTGTTGATAAAGGTATCGGTTCGAATGAGATCGCTTTTTGCAAAACCTTCCTCTACATTTCCGAATTCCTGATGGACTTCCGCACACATGTTTCCGGGATACTTGTCATGGATTTGCGGCGCACCTTCCCTCATGGCTTCTTCCACGGTGAACACCGTCGGCAATTCCTCATATTCCACATCGATCAGGGACACCGCTTCCAAAGCGGTTTCCAGATCCACTGCGGCAACAGCCGCAATTTCGTCACCGATATAGCGTGCCCTATCCTTTACGAAAAGCGTTTCATCGTACCTGGCAGGACTGACACCATAATGCACCATGCCCGCATCTTCGGCTGTCACCACTGATTTTACACCGGGCAGCTTCAGGGCCTTGGAAGTATTAATATTGATAATTCTGGCGTGAGCCAGGGGACTCTGTAACAATGCGCCATAGAGCATCCCCGGCAGTTTAATGTCATCCACATACATGGCACGCCCGGTGGCCTTGGCAGGCGCGTCCAACCGTGGCGCTCGTCCATTGATTACATGATATTCGGTCATTTCCTATCTCCCTTCACTCACGTCTTTGATGGATTCCACAATCTTCTGATATCCGGTGCATCTACAGAGGTTGCCGGAAATGGCAGTACGGATCTCCAGTTCATTAGGCTTGGCGTTTTTGTCCAGAAGCGTTTTTGCGCTAAGCAGCATGCCCGACGTACAAAACCCGCACTGAATGGCGCCGTTTTCAATGAATTTTTCCTGCAGGGGATGCAGACCGTCATCCGTCTCCAACCCCTCCACGGTAACAATCTCTTTGCCCGAGGCCTGAACGGCCAATACCAGACAGGAGTTAACCGCTTTGCCGTTCATAATAACAGTACATGAACCGCAGTCTCCCAATTCACATCCTTTTTTGGTACCCGTCAGTAACAGTTCTTCCCTGAGAAGGTCCGCCAGGGTCATATTGGGCGCCGCGGCCAACTCATATTCCTTGCCGTTTATGGTAAGGCAGATCATCTTTTTCATGGTAACTCTCCCTGTTTATTCCTGCTGATCGCTATTTTATTATGAATGTGTCGCCTGAATCATATGCCAAAGCGATCATCTATTCATTTCGCGCACGGTCATAGGCCTGGGCCAATGCCCTTCGGGTCAATTCTTTTACCATGGCACGTTTATAATCGGCAGATGCCCTGAAATCATCAATGGGCCGGCTGTCCATAGCCGCAGCATCTCCCGCCGCCAAGAAAAGGGCATCGGAAGGCTTATCCCCTAAAAGGGTTTTTTCAGCTGATGCAGATATAAGCGGCGTGGGACCGACGGAACCCATCACAACCCGTGCGGCCTTTATGGGACCATCGGGACCGTCGGTGGTTATGGAAACGGCCACGTTGACCAGTGAAATCTCAAGGGCTTCTCGAACACCCAGTTTTAAATAAGCGCTCCCGGAATAGGGGGCCGGTTTTTCCAGAAGTATGGATTCAAGTATTTCACCAGCAGCCAGTACTGTTTGGCCGGGCGCTTTAATAAAATCGGCCAATGCCACAGTGCGTTCCCCTTTGCTGCTTCTGAGGACCAACTTTGCGCCATAAGCCATCAATGGCGGCGGAAAATCCGCGGCCGGTCTCGCACTCACCAGGTTTCCGCCCACAGTGGCCAGATTCCGGATAAGGGGGGACCCCAGTTTGCCGGCCCCTTCCTGTAAAGCCGGAAAGTCTGCTTTGACCACATCCGAATCAGCAATGTCGGCGGCTTTGGTGCAGGCACCGATCCGAAGTGTTCCATTTTTAGAATCCAGTTCCACCAGCGATTCGATCCGATCAAGTGATACCACATGTTCCGGCGCCAGCACTTTCTTTTTCATGTTGACGAATAAATCCGTACCGCCGGCAAGGGTTTTCGCCTTTTCGCCCAGCTCCCCAAGGATCCGGCAAGCCTCTTCTACCGTTGCGGGCTCATGGAATTCAAATCTTGGTAAAAGCATTTTCCCCTCCTGATTTTCTTGGGACTCAAACGTTTAGGCCCCGGTTTATATTGAATGAAACATTTAGGAAAGAACTTCATCCTATCAAGCATCCCCAACCATCATCATTTGGCCAGGTTGTTCACTATAACGAACTATCATAATGAAAGAAAGATATCATAACTGAGAACTATGTCAAGCAAAATTAAGGCATAAAAATATCGATATATCCTTTCAAATTATTTATTTCAAAAATTGACGGCCGGGTTGACAAATGGCATCGTGAAAAGGTAACCTCGCAAAAAATGTTCAGCGAGGTGAACGCATGTCTGTAAAATATCAAGCCCCTTCCGTCAGGAAGGCATTTTTAATGCTCAGACTCATTTCCAAAGCCGAAACGGGTTTGGGCATCAGTCATCTGGCGAACCGCCTGGAAATGAGCAAGGGAACCGTTCATGGCATTATCAGCGCCCTGGTGGAAACCGGTGCCCTCATTCGAGATCCTTCCTCAAAAAAATACACACTCGGCCCCACCCTTTTTGAACTGGGAAAATCCGCCTATTCAGAGCTTGACCTTCGAGAGATTGCCAGACCCGCCATGAAAACGTTGATGCTGCGGACGGGCACATCCGTTTTTGTGGGAATTCTAAATGGGCACCGGGTCAGTATTCTGGACGTTATTGAATCCAACCGGAATCTCAAAATTACGGCTCCCCGGGGAACCACCATCCCTTTTCTGGCCGGTGCGACCGGGAAGGTCTTTCTGGCATCAATGGATAGCGATCAGGCCGCCGGCATCATCAAAGAAAATGGGATTCCAAAGTTTACGGATCATACCATCACCGACCCGGATGAATATCTCCTTCAAATTCAACTGACCCGGGAAAATGGCTATGGTGTGGACGACGAGGAATATATTGCCGGCGTACGCGCTGCAGCCGCCCCCATTTTAGGAAAACGAGGCACACTCTATGCCATATGGGGGGTAGGGTTTAAATCAGCACTCGACGATAAAAAAATGGCGGAGTTGACAGCGGGAATCCAGGAAGCTGCCGAGGAAATCAACGCCTTGGTCAAAGAACAACCGCTTTTCACCCCTCCCATCGCCTGAACAGTTCGTGTTCAATGCCCAAGTAATCAAAAACCTTACCGATGGTTTGATCAATAATATCCTGAATGGTTTTCGGTTGATGATAGAAAGACGGCACCGGAGGCAGGATATGGGCCCCCATGTCCGCCGCCATGGTCATCAACCTGAGATGTCCCTTGTGAAGGGGGGTTTCCCTGACCACCAGGACCAGTTTTCGACCCTCTTTCAGATTGACATCCGCAGCCCGCACCAGAAGGTTGTTGGTATATGAATTGGCAATTCCCGAAAGGGTCTTAATGGTGCAGGGCGCCACCACCATACCGGAAGTTAAAAAGGATCCGCTGGCCAGCGCAGCACCCACATCCCGGTCTTCATAAACATGATCGGCCATGGCCTCCACATCACCCGCCTTGAATTCGGTTTCAATCTCAATGTTGCGCCTTCCTGAATCGGAAATGATGAGATGGGTTTCATAGTCAGTTTCTTTGAGCAGACCCAGCATCCTTACGCCGTATATGACACCGCTCGCTCCCGAAATACCCACAACCAGTCTTTTTTTCATGGTTAAATCCCTTATGAGAACATCTTCAAGGCAGCCTTTGCCACTGCGTCGGCAAAAGCCGGGTCCTCCATATTGGCATCCACTTCCATAATGGTAATGTCCGGGTTCAGCTTCTCACGAAGCACCTCATTAAACACCCGGTCTTCCTCCGGATTGAAAGTAGCATTTCCCGGATAATCCACCGACGACCAACCTTTCTGCGGCAGCATCACGCAAACCGGACCTTGTGCCCGGTTCAGTTTCTCCGCAAATGCCCCTGCCACCTGTTTCAGTTCGTCGGCTGAAAGCCGGATCCAGGTGCGGAGTTTATCCAGATCATATTTTGGCCGATCATGGAATTCAGGCTTGTATTTGCGCTTTGAAGGGGTCATATGGTTTACGCTGCAAGTGGAAATGATTTGCGGCACCCCGGCGTTTCCGGCAGCCTCCATACGGTGAGGACCCGCATCCCGCATAAAACCGAAAAGATGCTCCCCAACACCGCCAGGGGCCAAATCAATCACCCCCTGAAACAAACCGGCCGTCATCATTTCTTCCATGGCCCGATCGCTGATACCGGCCGCTGAAAACCCGGTTATCTGGAAACCCGACCTTTCCAGAATCATTCTGACGGAACTGGCACATTGTTCGCACGGCCCCAGCATGGTCATGGCGATGGCTTTACCCGCTTTGGCTCTGGATGAGGTGACCTCTCCCTGAACCATTCCGGCCAGGGCGCAGGCGGCCCGATCCATCACGTTCTTCAACAGATCCGTGACACCGCTTATTTCGATGACCGAATGAAACAGGATGATGTCGCCGGTGCCGATGTACCGGGTTGAGAGTCCGGGCAAAGCCGCCGTGGAAGAAATCATGAGTTTGGGCACGCCAAAGGGGAGCGACCGCATGACTTCAGTGGCCATCAGGGATCCGGTGGATCCCCCCATGGCAATGACGCCATCCAGTTTCCCTTGGGCAAACAGATCGCCTGCAATTTTAGACGCCCCTCTGATGGTAATATTCGTATTTTTAGACCGTTCCCTGGAGGCGTGGATCTCCTCCAGACTGCTCCCCCCGGATTCGGCAACTTGCGCCGGGGAGATATCCGCAGGGGAATCCCCTTCCCCCCGCATGGAAATATCCATGAGTAGGGGGGTGACCCCGAGGGACTTAATTTTGTCCCTCAGGTAAAGGGTCTCCACGCCCTTGGTATCCAGGGTGGAAATAATCAAGGCTGCTTTCCGGTTTGAATTTCCCATCAGGCCTGCTCTGCCTCAACCTTCTCCTTGATCATTGCTTTCAATGTTTCTTTGTTGACTTTGCCGGAATCCCCAACCGCGGGAAATTCTTCCACCACTTCCAGACGCTCGGGGAGCTTAAACATGGCCAGTTGTTTTCCCTTTAGAAATTCGACCATTTCTTCGAAGGTGAACGTCTGCCCCGGTTTGGGAATCACATAGGCGCAGCATTTCTCCCCCATGGCCCGATCGGGATACCCCACGATGGAAACGGACGAGACCTTGGGATGCTCGTTGAGCAGGCCTTCTAATTCCGCGGGGTAGATGTTCTGACCGCCGCGAATAATCATATCCTTAGCACGTCCCATAATCCAGAGGCAACCCTGGTCAAAACACACGATATCTTCGGTAGTGCACCATCCGTCTTCATCGAACACGGTTGCCGTCAATTCTTCGTCCCGGTAGTATCCGGCCGGTGCGTGGGGTCCTCTGAAATAGAGAATTCCCGGTTCGCCTTCAGGCACCGGATTTCCCTCTTCATCCACCAGACGCACCTTGTTGCCGGGCAGCATGCGGCCCACGGTACGCCGCCGAAGTTCCTTGGAATCTTCCACGCTGCAACCGGAGACCGACCCCTTGTCCTGGGTACCCAGATCGCTGGTAATGCTGGCCCCGAATGCCTCTTCCGCTTCTTCCGCCACTTGAGGGGAGAGATACCCGCCGGCGGACCGGATAAACCTCAAAGAACTCAGGTCGTATTTTTTAACATCCGCTTCCAACATCCGCACCAGGTGGGTGGGCACCACACCGATGGCCGTGGCTTTTTCCTTTTCAATGAGAGCCAGTGCGCCTTCGGGTGTGAATTCCTCCAGCATGACGGTCTTGGCGCCGGCAATGGGCGCCGCAAAATAGGTGAGGGTTCCGGCGGCACCGCCCGCGTGGGGCGCAATAGCCATGGTGATGTCGTCTTTGTTAAGATTCCAGATACCCACCCTGCCCTTGGAGGTACAGACCCGGGGAGCGCTGGGCCATTCAACCAGTTTTGGGATTCCCGTGGTGCCGCTGGTGGTGGTTAAGAGCGCCACATCCCATTTGGCATCCAGCCTTCTTTCCTTCAAAACAGCTTCATCCACGGGCTTTTTCATCCGTTCTTCCACCATTTGGACCACCGAATAGGTGCCTTCGGGGGCGCCTTCGGGAACAGAATCATCGAAGAGGAAAAAGTATTTCAAGTGGGTGAATCGTTTTTGAAGATCCTTGTACATGTTCAGATAATTGAATTTGTGATAGACCTCCGGGATCACCACGGCCTCAGCTTCGGTTTTCTCCAGCATGTACTCCAGTTCACGCTGCCGCAGATAGGGATACACCGTGAGCGATATGAGGCCCGCCCGTTCACAGGCCACCCGGGCGAGAAAACCATAAACGCTGTTGGGGGACTGAATGATCACCCGAGCGGACTTGGGAATGCCCATTTCTACCCACGAAATGGCCATGGCATCCACCATCTTTTTAGCCTGGGACCACGTTACGCGATACTTGGAATCCACAAGCGCTTCCTGATCGGGCATTTCTTTTGCATTACGCTCATAGAAGTCATAGAAGGATTCTTCGGTCCAGTGTCCGTCATCCAGAAATTCCTGAACCATTTTTTCTTTGTAGCGAATCGGTTTCATGTGTCGCCTCCCTGCTATTTTCAGATCAATTGGGGACCCACCGCCCGGAAGCGATGGGTCCGAGGTTAGACTGACTTGTCGGCGCTTACGCCAGACTAGAATCCCAGTTCAGACCAACGGCCTTTGACCTTGGCAACCATATCGGAGTCCAGAACGATGGGGATGGGTTTGTTCTTCCATTCGTAGGGAATGGTGGCATCCAGAAGCAACCTTCCGGTGATTTCCCGAGCATCGATGGGCAGCGAGGGATCCAGCGGGGTGGATCGGCCCCGTTTGATGACCTGGCTTCGGTTGGGCTGGAAACGGAAGCTCAAGGCGTACATGACCCTCGGGATATCCCATGCATCAATGTCGTCGTCCACCACGATGACGGTCTTAAGTCCATAATGTCCCATTTCTGTTGAAATGGCGGCGGTCAGCACCTGATCGGCGTGGCCGGGATACCTGGTTTCCATGGAAATGATGGCCAGAAAACGCCCGGAACCTTCCGGCGGACAGTAAACGCTCTTGATGCCCGGAATATTCATCTCCTCGGTCAACTGCTGCCACAGGGTGGCGCCGTAGGAGAGCGCCATGACCATATGGGTGTCGGTAACGGCACGGCCTACCGTTGTGGAGTACATGATGGGGTTATCGCGATGGGTGACGCATTTGATGTCCATGTAGTTTCTGGGATCGGTACCGACGCCGGAGTAGTATCCGGTGTACTCGCCGAAGGGGCCTTCTTCCATGAATTTTTCCGCGTCGCATTCCCCTTCCAGCACGATTTCCGCATGGGCCGGAATGGGGAGATCTACTGTCTCGCCCATCACCACTTCGCAGGCCTCACCGCGGATGGAGCCGTAAACGTCATACTCGGAAATGTTGGCCGAAACCCTGGCAGCGCCCAGGATAAACAGGAGCGGATCACAACCGATGATGGAGGCGCAGGGCATGGGTTTTCCCATCTTCTGGTATTTTTTCAGCATCTGGTCCGCATGTTTTCCTTTGATGAACTGGGTTCCGATCTTGTTTTTGTCCAGCAACTGGCTTCTGTAGGTCCCCAGGTTCACCCAACCGGAATCGGGATCCTTGGTGATGATGAAGTGCGCCGTTCCGATGAAACGTCCGCCATCCAGGGGGAAGAAATGGGGCACGGGAAACTTGTAGAGGTCCACATCGTCGCCCATGATAATATTCTGTTTGCAGGGAGCATCTTTTTTGTCCACCATCTTGGGGGGTATGGGGTTATCGCCCATCTTCACCCATCCCCTCAGAATTTCCGGCAGAGGCGTTTCTTTGGGCATCCCCATGATGAGGGCCAGTTTCTGAGCGGTGGTACAGGTGCTGGTAATCACCGGGGTATCGTAATCCTTGACATTCTCAAACAGGAGCGCCGGGCCTTGCGCTTCCTCATTGAGTTTGGCAATGTGGCTCAATTCAAGGTTCCAGTCCACTTCTGCGGTGATTCTCTTAAGTTCACCTTCTTTTTCAGCCAGTTCAATAAAATCTCTCATACTTTTCATCAGATAATACCTCCTTAAAGTTAAACAGATAACTCCCGAACACCGAAATAGCCGGGTTTTACGAGGGGGTTCACTCAGGTGAAAACCAATCTCAGATGGGGTATGATCCCCCATAAAAAAAATCGTGTCAATTGCATTATTTTTATGGTATTCATAACTTCTAATTATGGATATATTTGTCCCATAAAAAATATGATCTTTTCCATGTGAAGTGGACGATTTTCAACCATGCTGAATTTCAATCAACTCCGCATCTTTTACCACGCAGCCAAGAATCTGAATTTCACCGCAGCCGCCAGGGACCTTTTCATCACCCAGCCGGCCGTAACGGCCCAGATTAAACTACTGGAAGAATATTGCAGTTTGAAACTTTTCAGGAAAAAAGGTCGCGGCGTCTATCTAACGGATGAGGGGCAGGCTCTTTTTGAATACACGAAGCATGTATTTGACTATGAAAAGGAAATCGAGTTTGCCATCGAGGAAATGCGGGAATTAAAACGGGGCATCCTTCGACTGGGAACCACCAAGACCTATGCCAGGTACTTCATGCCTTTTCTACTGACCCGATTCCATCAGACCTATTCCGACATTCGGATCCACCTGGATGAAGGTAGTTCCCAGGACATGGTTCAAAGCCTGGTCGAGTTTAAAAATGAAATCGTCATTATTGCCAAAATCACAAGTCACCCCGGTGTATGTTTTCTACCGCTCAGCCGGGAAGGGATTGTTGCCATCGCCCACCCTGAACATCCCCTGGCCAAAGAAACCGCCATTACAGCGGAAGAACTGGCCCGGGAAAGAATCATCATGAAAGAAGGGGGTTCCGGAACGCGACATCTCATTGATAATCTTTTTGTCCGAGCCAAAAAAACGCCCAACATCGTCATGGAGACCAGCAATACGGAATTCATCAAGATGGAAGTCCAGCGCGGTGAAGGCATCGCCTTCCTGGTTGAATCCGCGGTTTTGCTGGAACTGGAGCAAGGCCTTTTGACATCTCTTCCCATCCATGACGAAACACTCTTTCTGGATGTGAGCATTGCCTATCTGGAAGATCAACAACTCTCCCCCCCTGCCAGGGCTTTCCTTGAAACCCTGACGAACCTGGGCGGTGGCGATATTCCTGCCTTGGGCATCGGCGCACTCATGGCCAAAATCCGTGCCCACCGTGATACTCTGACGGCGACATGACAAACGAAGCACACAAACCACCCGGATTTTCCGGGAAGACAAAGCGAACCGTCCTTTTGGGAACAGTTTTCTCCTTTTTGTTGTGTTTACTGCTGGCTGCCTTATGGGTACATCACGCACTTCAGCCCGTTAATACAACGGGCGAAAACCGGGATTTCGTGGTAGATGAAGGCGCAACGCTGAACCGGGTGGCAGCGGATCTTAAAACCGCTCATATGATCCGGAGCAGCACCCTGTTTCGCCTGGCAGGCCGATTCAAGGGTTACGATCACCACATCAAAACGGGTGAATACCGGCTCAATGGCGCCATGCCACCCCTGAAAATCCTTGAAATCCTCAAGGAAGGTCGAATCATGACCCATCCCATTACCATTCCCGAGGGCTTCACCCTGAACCAGATTGCAGAACTGTTGGACCAAAAGGGCCTTTCAAATAAGGCATCTTTCATTCAGCAGGCCAAAGACAAGTCGCGGATAGCACAACTGGATCTTTCCGGGGACACCCTGGAAGGGTACCTCTATCCGGATACCTATCGGTTCCGACGGAACGAATCTGCCGACAAAATCATCGATGTGATGATCAATCGCTTCCGGAACATTGTCACCCCCCATGAGGCACGGATAAATGATACGGGCATGACGCTAAAGCAGGTCATCACCCTTGCATCCATTGTGGAAAAAGAGACCGGTGTCCCTGAAGAAAGACCCATGATCGCACGCGTATTCCTGAACCGTCTTAATAAAAACATGCGACTCGATAGTGATCCCACGGTCATCTACGGCATTGACGACTTTAACGGAAACCTCACAAAAAATGATTTGAAAACCAAAACGCCCTACAACACCTATGTCATCAAAGGACTTCCACCCGGTCCCATCGCAAATCCGGGCCTGGCCGCCATAAAAGCGGTGCTGAATCCCGCGGAAGGCAACTATTACTATTTTGTTTCAAAAAATAACGGCACCCATTATTTCTCTAAAACATTAAAGGAACACAACCGGGCCGTAAGGCGTTTTCAAAAAAACATACGGAAAAAACAAAGCTGAAATTTCTTGACATAGCTCAATAATTTCCAATATGTAAAAGGGTTTTTCAATATCGAGGAGAACACTATGGATCTTTTAAAAAATCTCACCGTTTTGTCCTTGGAGCAGGCGACCGTGCTACCGTACCTGACCTACAGGCTTGCCCACGACGGGGTTCAGGTTATTCGATTGGAGCACCCGATTTATGGGGATCCCAACCGACATATCGGAGAGAATGTCCTGAACGAAGAGCGGATGAACAGCTACTTTTTATGCATTAATGCCGGGAAGAAGGCGCTTACACTGAATTTAGCCGAGCCCGAGGGGCAAGACATTTTCCATCGGCTCATTCAGAAACTGGAAATTGACGTATTTACCACCAACCAGCTTCCCAGGAACTACAAAAAACTGGGAATCGACTATGAAACCCTCAAAGCCGGGAAGCCGGACATCATATGGCTTGGGGTGACCGGATTCGGACCGGACAGCAACGAAGGCGCTTACGATCCCATTTTGCAGGCCAGAAGCGGATTAATGGAAATGACCGGAGAAACCAGGGGCGCCCCGCAGGTTCTGGGCATTCCCCTGCCCGATATGGGGACCAGCGAACACGCCTATGGCCAGCTCATGAAAGCCCTTTACCAAAGAGAGGCCACAGGAAAAGGTGCGTGCATTAATCTTTCCATGTTTGAATCGTCCCTGAGCTGGCTCACAGTACCCATCACCTTCACCGCCAGCTTCAATAAAAAAAGCACCCGCCGGGGCAACACCCATGAGTTTTTCTGCCCGGTTTCGGTCTACAAAACCAGCGATGGATTTGTTTATCTGGCTGTGGGAAATGACCGACAGTGGCAAGCCCTGGTCTCCCAGGATATTTTCAAGGCACTGGATACGCCGCCCTATGAAAAAAATGCAGGTCGCATCGCGGATGTCCAAAGCTTGAATCAACGGATTGAAGAAATCACCATCAACCACACAGCGGAACACCTGATACGGTTATTCAAATCCATCACCCTCCCCGCGAGCAAAATCAATACCATGGCGGAAGTTGTGGCGGATCCCCTTGTAGCCGGGAAACTCCTCCATTCAAAGGACGAAAGAACCGGCACTAGAATCACTCTGGCACCACCCCCCTACATGACCCCATGGCTTGAGCAGTCCAACAAAAGCTTGTCTTTCCCACCCCGTTTTGGCGAACACAACAAGGAGATTTATGGTGAACATCTTGGAATTAAACCTGCCGAGCTGAAACGCCTGCAGGAAAATAAGGTAATTTGAAATTGACATAAAACCTAAAACTTAGAACCTTTTGAGAAAGGAGCAAAAATGAAAGAAGTCGTCATCGTCTCGGCGTGCAGAACAGCCATCGGCGCCTTTGGCGGAACATTGAGAGATTCAAATGCGGCCGTTATCGGAAGCATCAGCATGAAAGAAGCCATTCAGAGGGCAGGCATTGATCCCGGATTGATTGACGACGTCCGTTTCGGATGTTGTCTGGAACCGGCGGACGCCCTTAACGTGGCACGGGTTTCTGCCCTGATGGCCGGCATCCCGGACCATGTTACGGCGGTCACCATCAACCGCGTCTGCATATCCGGCATGGAAGCGGTGCTGTCCGGAATGGCCATGATACAAGCCGATATGGCCGACATCATCCTGGCCGGCGGTACGGAGCACATGTCCGGTGCGCCTTACACGGTACCGGGCGCACGCTGGGGATGCCGGCTTCAGGATCACGTCTTTGTGGACTCCATGATCCACGCCCTTCACTGCGGTTCCCACCTGCTGCCACACCCGGAAGATGGCCCCGTAAAAGAGGGCATGCCCCTGGAACTTTTCAAGGGGAAACCGTACATCATGGGCCAGACCGCAGAAATTATCGCCCAACTTCACAACATCAGCCGGGAAGAAATGGACGAAGTGGCCCTCAGAAGCCACAACAACACGGAACGGGCCACATTGGAAGGGGACTTCAAGGATGAAATCGTCCCCATTGAAATACCCCAGAAAAGGGGAAAGCCCCCAATTATCTTTGAGAAGGATGAACATTTCCGGCCCGGTATCACCATGGAGAAATTGACGAAACTGCCGGCAGCCTTCGTACCCAAAATCGGGAAAGTCACCGCTGGAAATTCTTCCGGCATTAACGACGGTTCCAGCGCCATGATCATCATGAGTGCGGACAAGGCAAAAGAACTGGGACTTCAACCCATGGCCAGGATCAGGGCCATCGGTCGCGGCGGATGCCACCCCTCGGTTATGGGATTGAGCCCCGTACCCGCAGTAAAGGATCTTTTCAAGAGAAACCCTGATCTCAAAATGGAAGATTTTGAACTGATCGAGGTGAACGAAGCTTTTGCAGCCCAATACCTGGGTTGTGAAATCGAACTGGGGTTGAACCGGGAAATCACCAATGTGAACGGGTCGGGCATCGGTCTCGGGCATCCGGTGGGTTCCACGGGATGCCGCATCATGACGACCCTGCTCTATGCCATGAAAAACAGGGGGAAAACCCTCGGGCTCGCCACCCTATGCGGCGGCGGCGGCGTTTCCATGGCCTGCGCCCTGGAAATGTGTTGACCTGATCATGAACCCGATCGCCAGACGATCACCACATGCGATTGTAGGGGCAGGCCCCTGTGCCTGCCCCGCCCCTGTGCCTGCCCTGATGACGCCATCCAAAACCCAGCCAAAGATATTTGTAATTTCAGGAAATTCAAATATCGAATATTTAACAAGGGATGTCGAAGGGAAATTCGGCGTTTGTACTTGAAGACCGTTCGATTGATGAAGCCTTGATAATTGCTCACATTTCGGTGGGCGGGTTCCCCTGAACATGCTGAAGAATTCTGACATTATCGAGGCGTGAGATACGGAAGGCCTGACCGATTCGGTCTATGAGGTGGACATCCACCTGATGGTTTAGAAAGCTGTCCACCTTCAACGCGTCCTGATTCATAACGTATCCGTCTTTCAGGATTCTCTGTTCTAATGTCTTCATGGCTGGCAGCGTTTGGGGTTTCAGGCTAGTAAAAATGCCGGTCTTTTTTGTCGGTCCATGACTGATAGGCTTTAAGACCCAGGTCCTGGCGATATTGCTTTATTTTGATGCGGCGCTGATCGAGGGGAAGGGCGAAATCTTCATACTGAAAAGCATCATCAAAACCGATTTTGCGGGTCTCTTCCAGGTCGCAGGCAAAATAGACGGCGTCAATTCTAGCCCAGTAGATGGCACTCATACACATGGGGCAGGGGGCACCGCTGATGAAAATTTCATGTCCCATAAGCATTCTGGCCCGTTCTGGAACGGGATCTGGAGATCCTTCTGGACGTGGTACAAAGGCCAGTGTACTTTTGTTCTGATTTTCAGGACTGATGGAAGGGGAATAGGGATTGATCACACGGGACGCTTTTCGAATCGCCTCCACTTCGGCATGGGCCGTGATATCTCCCGTGAGCAAAACCCGATTCTGACCCCGCGCAACAATTTCGCCATCTTTTGCAATAACAGCCCCAAAGGGCCCTCCCCAGCTATTTTCAACCGATTCTTTTGCCAGTCGACATGCTTCCGCAATCAATTCATCGTGGGTCATCATTCTTCTCCTTGTTGTTTGGTGCGGTTTACGGTCAAATTTTTTTCAGGGCAGAGGGCCCGTAAAAAACGGGATGCTGCCGGACGGGTTTTGTCCAGGTGTTCCACCGAGAGTTTATCCCACGTGAACAAAAACCCACAGCAGCAAACCAATTCCTGCAAGAATCATCGAAAGTCCCGCCAGGTTTACGCCAAGACCGGTGGTGCGTGAAGGCTTAAGCCAGAATGAAAGGCAGGCGGTCAGCAGCGGCATGCCAATCCACTGCAGGAAACAAACACTGGCGATATTTCCGATCAACATCTGCCCTGGAAAGGGCAGGAATTTGAGAAAGGGGTTTAAAAAATAGCTCAACAGCATGACCGTCGGGTAGAGGGCTGCCACAACCGTCAAGACCATTTTCCAGTCGGGAATTTTCTGATCCGAGTCTTTTCCATGGCTGGAAAACCAGTCATCAAAGCCCCCAACGCGCTTCAAAGTGAAATCCCCGAACCTTTCTTTGAGGTCATCCACCCATTTTTGGCGGACAGATGATTGAATCCATGCCTCGAGTAACCGGTTGCTTTCAAAGTGAACCACCGTTACCCACTCGCAACCACTGTTGAGAACTGGCCGGTAGACTTCCGTATACTTGTAGCCTGGGAACTTGCTGGCATCACTTGTGATTCCCCGCTGCCATTCAATAAAATCATCGGATCGTTCAGGAGGAACCGTCTGAACCACAACGGCGGTTGCCCGGCTCTGGGGGGTAAGAATTTCAAGTGAAATTTCTTTGTCAGCGGCGATGCTGTCCATTATAAACTCCATATAATCGGAAACAGATAACCGAAAAAACCCGAAACATGTGAACCGTGCTTCGTTCGCCGCCTGTATTGGGAAAATGCAAGCGTA
>FLOH01001252.1_pt1 | contig 40714 bp, 36 predicted proteins | sample 756751 | NCBI WGS metagenome assembly FLOH01 (sample SAMEA4026879, study PRJEB14308) | marine metagenome | biome: coastal water; material: water | depth 74 m
TACGCTTGCATTTTGGGGCATTATGGGGTAGATCAGGCAGGAAACAACCCTTAACCCCTCAATGAGATTATAGAGAACAGTTTCAAGAATAGGAATATTTGTTTTTTCCTTGGCTAAAGCCCAGGGTTCATTCTTATCAATATATTTATTCATGATGCTGATAAATTGCCAGATGGCTCCAATCCCTTTGTGGAATTCGCACAATTCCATGGATGTTTTAAACTCATCAATGGCGCGATTTGCATCAGATGACAAGGAAAGATTCTTCTCTTTTTCAATTTTGCTGTCCACGCCTTTTACTTCACCCTCAAAATATCTCATGTTCATTGAAAGGATTCGTGAAAAGAGATTTCCCAGATCATTGGCAAGGTCGGCATTAATCCTTGATATAATGGTTTCTTCCGTGAAATTGGCATCCAGGCCAAAGACCATTTCCCGCATCAGAAAATATCTAAAGGAGTCCACTCCATAGCCATTGGTAACCTTGACAGGATCCGTGACATTGCCGATACTTTTTGACATTTTACTACCTTTGACGTTCCAGAACCCATGGACATTCAGACCGTTATAGATCGGGATACCGGCAGCTTTCAACATAATCGGCCAGTAAATTCCATGGGGCTTGATAATATCTTTGGCCACAAAATGTCGGGTGGTCGGCCAGAATTTATTAAACAGTTCCCCATCTGGATACCCCAGGGCTGAAACATAATTTACAAGGGCGTCAAACCAAACATAAGTGACAAAGTCCGGGTCAAAGGGTAGGGTGATCCCCCAGGTCAGGCGGGATTTTGGGCGGGAAATGCAAAGGTCTTCCAAAGGTTCTTTTAAAAAAGAAAGAAGCTCATTTTTATACTGGGCCGGTCGTATAAAATCAGGATTGGTTTTGATGTGGTTAATTAGCCATTCCTGGTATTTGCTCATCCTGAAAAAATAATTAGATTCCTTGATCACTGTGGGTGCAACGCCATGGTCCGGGCATTTGCCATCTGTAAGTTCCCTTTCCTGGTAAAACCGTTCACACCCAAAACAATAAAGCCCTTCATAGCTTGAAAAATAAATATCTCCGGAATCATAAATCTTGGAAAGAATCGTTTTAACGACAGTTATATGGTCTGGATCAGTTGTCCTGATAAAATGATTGTTTTTAACATTTAATATTGGCAGAAGGTTTTGAAAAAGTTTGCTGATTTTATCAGCATATGCTTTAGGTGTTGTTTCCTGGGCCTGGGCCGCCTGAACAATCTTGTCCCCATGTTCATCCGTTCCCGTAAGAAAAAATGTTTCATAGCCATCCATTTGTTTGAATCTTGTTGCAACATCAGTAGCAATGGATGTGTATGCATGCCCCAGGTGGGGTTTGGCATTGACATAATATATAGGGGTGGTAAAAAATTGTTTTTTTTTAGTCATTATCTTCTATGTCCTGTGATCGATTTGTCCAGTTGTCGGGTTTTCTTTTCTATTTCAGTATTATCTTCTAAGCGAATTGTCACGCTTTCTTTTAATACATTCTGTCGAACTATTTTCCCTTTTCCTTCTTCAATAGTAATTTTTTCCCCCAGTTTGGGCATCTCGCATTTAAGACGTTTATAGGTTTCATTTTCAAAGGTCAGACAACACATTAATCGACCGCAAACTCCGGAAATTTTTGCAGGATTCAATGACAGGCCCTGTTCTTTTGCCATCTTTATGGAAACCGGTTCAAACGTATGCATGAAAGAAGAACAGCAAATTTCTCTTCCGCATTTGCCCATGCCACCGCAGTGTTTTGACAGGTTGCGAATGCCCACCTGCCGCATTTCAATTCGAATGGAAAATTTTTTTACCAGAAGTTTTATTAATTCCCTGAAATCAATCCTGCCGTCAGCTGTATAAAAAAAGGTCATTTTTTTTTGGTCAAAAGTACTTTCAACACTAAACAGGTTCATGAGAAGATTTAAATCATCAATGCATTGGTTGCAAAATTCAAAGGCTTGTTTCTCGGTTTTTTTTATTTCTTCTCTTCTAAGAAAGTCTTCTTTGGTGGCAATACGGACAATCTGTTTTAGTTTTTCCCCCGTATGGTCAGCTTCAACAGGTGGTATGGCAATTTTGCCAAAGCCAAGACCCTGCTCTGTTTCTACGATAACAGGGTCACCTTCTTTCAGTACAAAAGCACTGCTTTTGAAATCATATATTTTCCCTGCTGTCTTAAATTTTACGCCAGCAATTTTAATCATAAATCAACTTTCCTTTGTGAATAACAATTGTAAGGAAAAATCTATCCAATGTTAATCTGAGTGTGCTGTTTGCGGTTAGCCTTTTTTCTGTTTTATAAAGCTCTTTGATCCATTCGCTTATTTTTTTTATTTCAATCCTCTGACTAATATCTGCAAAAACGTCAAAAAAATCAAGGTTAACAATTTTTTTCGGATTAAATTGAAAAATTATCAAGTCCCGGAAAAATATCTTCATGATGGAAATAGAGTCATTAACAAGATCAGGATCAGCACTTAATTTTTGTGATAACATCAATCCCTTTGATATGCAGTCATGAGTTTGTGTTTTAATAATGTCTGCAAGGGTATTCAATAACCACTTCCTTCTTTTTATCCAGTTTTGGTTCTCATAATCAGGATCCAAATTTAAATATATCATTGCCCTTTTTATATCTGAATCTGCAGTTTTTGATGCTATAATAGCCGTTTGTCTATCAATCTTGAACTCATTGATCAGATATTGCACAATAAGTTTGTCAGTCAATGGTTTAAACCGGATGATGCGGCACCTTGAAATAATTGTAGGCAAAAGAAAAGAAGTTTTAACGGCAATCAAAATAAAAAATGTTTTTTCAGGCGGCTCTTCAAGCATTTTTAATAATGCGTTCTGGGCCTGGATATTCATTAGATCAGCAGTTTGAATTAAGACCATCCTGAATTTTGCCTCATTGGGTCTAGAAGAAATGGTTAATCCCATTTCACGAATCTGGGAAATGGAAATTATTTTTTTATCTTTCTGAAGATCGATACAATGGATATCAGGGTGGGCTTTGGCACTTATCTTGTTACAGGGTTTGCAAGTATTACAGGCAATTTGTTCGTTGCTTAAACAATTGCACCCTTTGGCAAAAAAAAAGGCGGCTTCTTTTTTGCCGGTATTTTCATTCCCTGAGAAAAGAAGAGCATTGGGGATTTTTTTTGTCTCAATGATAGTTGTTAATTCAGATACGACCTGGGCTTGGTATTGCATTTGATCAAAATTGAGCCTGGTTTGATCAATACCCATTTGTTAATAATCCACCCTCTCCTTTAATTCTTTACCGCATTTGAAAAATGGAAGACGTTTAGGAGGAATGATAACTTTTTGACTGGTTTTAGGATTTCGGCCTGTGTAGCTTTTGTACTTTTTGATATGGAAACTGCAAAAACCTCTTAATTCAACACGTTCTCCCTTTACAAATGAATCGGAAAGAGAGTCAAAAAATATTTTAATGACCTCTGCTGCTTCATCCTTTGTCAGGTTTGCTTTTTCTTTTATTGTAGAAATTAATTCAAGTTTATTCATGCGGCCTCTTTTTATATTAGATAATACAATTTTATTATATTTTTTATATGGTTCTAATTAAAATTTGATAAAAAGTCAAGGGGTTATGATAAAAACTCAGGGAGTTTTTCAACATTGTTTTCATCAACCTCAACTCCGGCATATTGTCCTAAAACGTCTATTTTGATAGCAACACGACCTTTACCTTTATGCCGGGTAAATTCACCTTTTGCCCCTGCCATAGGACCATTTATAATCATCACAGGGTCACCTTTTTTTAAGCGGATATTGATGCCGGTCATGAGATCCATGCTGGTACTTGTCACGATTTTTAAAGATTCAATCTGAGACGGCGGGATGGCCAGCGGCCCTGATTTGTTTCCCAATAGCCGGACAGCCCCGGTTGTTTTTAAAACCTGTAACTGGTCAGCAGCTTCAAATCTTGATTTTACAAAAACATATCCAGGGAAAAGGGGGATTTCTAACATAAGATTTCTGTCTTTGCGAATGCTTTTACGCTTGATTTTAGGCAGAAAGGCTTCAATCTTTTTTTTAACAATAGCAGTGTGTACGGTTTGCTCAAAGTTGCTGCGTGTCAAAAGGGCAAACCAGTTCAGGCCATCACTCATTTTGTACCAAACTCTCCGATTCCATGTAGATTTATAAGGAAGGTAATACTCTGTTCATTGCTTGATTCAGAAACATAGAGGTTCATCGCCCAGCAGGATTTCTTTATGCCAACTCCTGCGCGTGTTTCCACTGTTTTATTCCCCTCCAGATTTTTTTCAATAGAGCAATATGCACTGAGTTCATTGGTCAATTTTACATCAATTTGAGAATACAAAGATTCTGAGATGCTGCTGGTATATCTATATTCCGTTCTTAAGCTGTCACCTCTGTTATCTTTGAGCATATTCCGTATATTTAAGGTTTTGAAATGATTGTCATAGGGAGACCAGGAAACATCCATATCATTGGAAATAAATTCGTTTGGAGCAAACTCCAGATCAAGTGAAATATCTGAAAATGGTCTTGTTTGCTTATCCCGTTCTTTTTCAATATCATAGCTCTGGTAAAGTTTGAAATAAGCCATATTGTGATAATTGGTTATTTCTTTTCCCTTTGGGGAGATCCTTGTTTTTTTGGAAATAAAAGTGTTGGTCAAAGACCAGGTGAGACTGTTTTGTTCCTCAATCCTGTCCAGTTCGTCAAAGAAAGGCAGGTCATCTTGATTATAGCCCGGGGTGAAGGCATATTCAAGTTTTGGGACGATTTCGTGTTTGATTTTATCTGCAAATTGATTATTTGGACTAAAGATATTAATGAGCTTTGTGGACAAATGCGTACCCATATCAAGCATCTGTCTTTTCCGGATATGGCTTGAATCTCCGTTAATATCTGTAAATTCAGTAGTATGCCAGATGGTACTCCTTGTGCCGACAAAGGGTTCAAAATGAAAAAATCTGCCAAGTTTTAAAGGTAGATAAATTTTAGGATATATATCTGCCCGTTTCCCGCTCACAAGCGTTGTATTGGTATCTTTTCTGAAAAAAGAAGTATATTCGCTATCCAGGGAATAAAAGAATTTTGAAGGACCGATTTGCTGTTTTAAGGCATCAAATTGAAAGCTTGGAAGTGTCTGCAAGGTTGTGTCAGCAATATTCTGTCGGCGGGCCGAAATATTGTCATACCAAAAAGCATCAAAGGTAAAGGAATAGCTGTCCCAGGATTTGCTGATATTTAACCAGTTTTGCCGGATAGTGTTATCATATTCATCTAACCCCCGGCCAAATTCTTTTTCAAAATATTCCTTGGTTTCATCATATCCTGTAAATCCATCCTTAAATTCTTGAAGATAATCTTCATCACTTACAACATCGATATCCAGCTTGGCTGTAATTCCATTGTCAAGTTCCTGGCTGTGCTTCATCCTGAACCAGTAACGGTCTCTATTGGTCCTTTGAGGTGTTGTGGAAAAACTATAATCATTTGTTTTGCTGGTTCCATCATCAATTTTGTCATCTTCAAGTGAATCCAAAAACATGGAACCCTTTGTTTTGTTATCCAGGACATATCTGAATTCCGCCCCTATTTTTGTCCCGCGGTCAGACATATAGTCGGCATAAATTGTTGCATCAGTATTCCTTGAAAGAGCAATAAAAAGTGGCTGTTCATATTCAAATCCCTTTCTGTCCGAAGTAGAAACTCTGGGGATTAACAACCCTGTCTGCCGTTTGGTCTGGACAGGAAATAAAAGAAATGGGCTGTAGGCTGTGGGCACATTTTTAGCCCAGAGAACAGTATCTCGTGCAGTCCCATATCCTTCAACAGTGACTTTTATGTCTTTGGCCGAAATTTTCCAGTCAGGTGATTCGCCGGAACAGGATGTGATGGATCCTTTATCAGCACTATAAGAAAATTTGCCGAGTTTTTTGATATTTTCACCATTAATATAAAAATTATTTTTTTGGATAAAAATGGTGCCTTTGGCTATGGTGCCGGTCTGGGTTGCAAGGTTTATGTTCATTGAATTGCAGGAGATAAAATCTTCCCCGGATATTAAAAGAACATTGCCCCTGGCAAAAGCATCCTTTGTTTTGTTGGAAAATTCAATATAGTCTGCTTCTAGCCTTGTTTTGCCCCCGATTATTACGACATCATCTTCGGCAATATAAAGGTCCTTTTTATTATCAAAGGTTACGGCCCGCGCAGATATATGCCAGGAAATTTGTTCGGGGTTTTCAGGCAAGCTACTTGCATCTGCATTACCATTGATAGATATGAATGCGTAAAAGCCGGCAAGGATTACAAAAAATAGCAGAAACTTTTGTTTTAATAAGCAGAACATGTTCTTTCCAGTAAAAAAATTGCACATCTTTTAAATTTACTGTATAAAGCCATTTTATATTTTAAAAGTCAAGACAGAAAATATGAATTGGCGGCTTCAACAGAGTGAAGGTTAAAATGACTGCTTCAATTATAGATACCATAGGCAACACCCCCATTGTTGAGATAAAAAAGATGAATCCTGTAAAAGGGGTTAAAATTTTTGCCAAGCTTGAATATATGAATCCGGGTGGCTCTGTTAAAGACAGACCGGCACTATATATGATCAATGCAGCTGAAAAATCAGGTGAGTTGACCCGTGATAAAATCGTTATTGAGGCAACCAGCGGGAACACTGGGATCGGACTTGCCATGGTCTGTGCCGTCAAAGGATACAAACTGGCGCTTACCATGGCAGAAAATGCAAGTGAAGAACGCAAAAGCATTTTACGCGCAAGGGGAGCACAAATTATTCTAACTCCCGGACACCTAGGATCTGATGGTGCCATTGAAGAAGCATATAGGCTTGCAAGAGAAAATCCAGACATGTATTTTTTGGCTGACCAGTTCAATAATGAAGCAAATTGGAAAGCACATTATGAAACCACTGGACCTGAAATCATTGACCAGACCCAGGGCAATATTTCTTCTCTTGTGGCAACCATTGGGACAAGCGGTACCATTATGGGGCTTTCCAGGAGATTAAAAGAGCATAATAAGGAGATAAGGATTGTATGTGTAGAGCCCTATCTAGGACACAAAATCCAGGGTCTTAAAAACATGAAGGAATCTTATGTGCCCGGGATTATGGAGAAAAGCCGTTTTGATGAAAAGATTAATATTGATGATGAAACAGCTTTTGATACTGCCCGCAGCTTAGCTTCAAAAGAAGGCCTTTTTGTAGGGATGAGCAGTGGTGCTGCAATGGCTGGTGCCATTAAAGAGGCTCATAAGATTAAAAAAGGCATTATAGTGGTTATTTTCCCTGACAGTGGGGAAAGATATTTGTCCACCAATTTATTTTCTGTGGAAAAACATATTGCCCTGTCCCTTTTTAATACGCTTTCAAAATCCAAAGGTCCATTTAAAGGTCTCGAAAAAGAGACAATATCTGTTTATACCTGCGGGCCGACTGTCCATGAAAGGCTCGATGTGGGTAAGCTTAGAAGGTACGCATTTACGGATTTACTGGTAAGATACATTGAGTATCATAATATTGCGGTTAATCATGTGGTCAATATTACTGATTATGATGACAAGACCATTCAGGGATCTTCCAGGGCTGGTGAGCCACTTTCAAAGTTTACACAAACCTTTCTGGAATTTTTTAAGCAAGACCTTTTAAAATTGAATATTCGTCCGGCAGATGCCTATCCTAAAGTATCAGACCATTTTGATGAAATGATCGATGTCGCAAGACAACTCCAATCAAAACATCATGCCTATGAAAAATTACATTCTTTATATTTTGATATTTCAAGTCAGAAAGAGTATGGCGATTTTTCAAGTACCAATTTAGATAAGATAAAATCAGGTGCAACAGTGGATCTTGATGCCTATGAAAAGGGTAATCCAAAGGATTTTACATTGTTAAAACGCGTTCGTCTTTCAGAACTCAAGGCAGGCGTGGGGATTAAGACCCAATGGGGCAATGTACGTCCTTCTCTTCATTTGCAATGTGCTGCCATTGCCATGAAATTTTTAGGAGAAAAATTTGATATTCAAACGGGCAGCCGGGAGCTTATCTTTCCGCATCATGAAAACGAAGTTGCCATTGCCAGAGCTTTTAATGGAGCAACCCTGGCAAGGTATTGGCTGCATTGCGATCCCGTCCGTTATGACGGTTCATTAGGCGTGAACAATATAGCGTCTTTGACCATTGAAAATCTTGTAAAAATGGGATGGGAACTCAAAACCATCCGGTTCTGGCTGATTTCCAATCATTATAGGAAAACCTTAATGTTGTCAAAGCAGGCTCTGAAACAGGCTAAATATACTTTGGATAAAATCAATCGGTGCATTTCTACACTAAGGTTCATTGGGAATGGATCTGGGAGGTTCATTGGGAATGGATCTGGATTTGAAGAGATGGATCAATTTATATATGATATGAAATCTGCTTTTTTTAAATCCATGGAGGATGATTTAAAGATTTCAGGCGTGATTTCTTCATTGCTTGCAAATGTTAAAATCATTAACCGGCTGATCAACCAGAACAAAATCAATAATGAAGGTACCCAAAAGCTTTTGGGCTGTTTTAAAGAAATGGATTCAGTGCTTAAGATTTTCAACTTTGAAGAAAAAAAAGAACATTCAAAGCGAATTCATGATCTTATAAATGAGAGAGACAAAGCAAGACAGCAAAATAATTTTCATTTGGCTGATAAGATTAGAAATCAATTAACAAATTTAGGCATCAGTGTCCATGACAAAAAGGCTGAACCGTGATAAAAAGGCTGAACCATGACAATTAGATTTATATTTTTTCCTTTTACCCATATCTGTGAAAATCAGTTGAAAACTGTTTTGACATTTTTTCCTTCCTTTGAATATTTACCCATGACTAAGGACTTTGACAGACGTCCAAATTTGAATAAATTATTTGGACAGAGAAAAATCCTGCCGTTTTTTTTATCTTATGACAGGTTTGTTGCGCTTGAACAAAATCTTGAACAATATCTGGCATGGGCGCAAATCCATAAGGGAAATGAAGTGAATTTTAAATTACTTTTAAAGCAAACCCCTTATTTCACAAATGATTCAGATGTGACATCCATTAAATCAAAGATTAAGAGAGGTCATGAAGGCAAAGACCCTGACATAGTTTTGCCCGGTGAATCACAGCTGTTGCAGGATTTATTGTTTTTAAAGATGGCAGATTTGTATGATGCGCAAAATGAAGGCATTGATCTGGCATTAAACCATCTTGATACAAGTCATGATACGCTGATTTCAAACCTGCGCGGATTGGAAAGTTTCTCAAGCCAGAACGAAACGAGCAAAGTCGATAATAATACGGATGTGGATAGTAAAAAAGATCTGGGTTATAAAAATGGTCCGGATCATTTAAATAAGGATGGCAAAGATGAAGGGGCTTTCATGACCCAACAGCGAATCTGGGCATGGTCAAGATGTATGGCTGCAATGGGGGGATTGAACCATTCGGAAGGTGAAACTCCTTTGTTTATCACTACAAGTCAAGCCGTATTCGACTATCTTGAGTCCAATTGCAATGATGTTGTAAATGCCCTTGACATTGATATGATAAAAGTGCATGAAAATAAATGTAAAAATAAAAACCAATGGCAGGATCAATTTTGTGATGATTTGATGAGTGCTGTTCGGGTAGATGGCGACCGGGAAAATAACCTTCCCCAAATAAATGATAAGTGTCATTTATCAGGGGAAATCAAATTGAGCATTTTTTCCGGGAATGATATTAACAAACTCTTTAATTGCTCAGATAAACAGATATATGGTTGTCTGATCAAATTAAAGTGATAAAAAACTTGATTTTAATTAATATAATGTTATAAAAGCATTTTTTATACAAATTGTATTTAAAGAACAAGTTTATACGATAATATATAATGTTAATTTTTTAAGGAGGCCATTAATATGGCATTTAATCCAATTGTTGACCAGGCAAAATGCGTTGGTTGCGAAGAATGTGTAGACGTATGTCCAGTAGAAGTTTTTGAAATGGAAAATGACAAATCAGTTCCAGTAAATGCTGAAGAATGCATGGGCTGCGAAAGCTGTGTGGAAGTCTGTGAAGAAGACGCCATTGTAGTTGAAGAAGACTGATTCAAAACAAATCTTCTGACAATAGAAAAAAATGCCGGGAATGTTCACCATTACCCGGCATTTCTTATTTTAGAATCTAAGTGACAGGCAGCTTAAACCCCCATCCAGTTTTTGAAATTCAGACACATCAACTTCAATGGTTTGATAACCTGCATTTTTGATCATTTTACACGTTTTAGGAAATCCCATGGGAACCAGTACATTCCCATTGATCCATACAGAGTTGGCTGCATAGGATTCATCCGGATCAACTGCCATGATGTTGAAATCGCTTAGTAAAGGGTGAGTTAAAAATTCACCAAAGGCAAGCAGGTTGTTTTTTTCCAGATATGAAATCCCGGTTTTTAAGTGAAGAACGCTTTTAAGGGCAATGGTTGATGAGGTTAAACCATATTTTTTCAATATAAGATTTAACTGGGATGCCCCTTCAATGTTAGTCCGATCAGACAAACCTGCAAAATAGTGGTCTTTTACCATCATAATATCGCCGGCATCAAGAGTCCCGGGATTTTGGATGCTTTCCACAGGCAGATCAAGTTCTTTGATGGTTTTTGAAATTTGAATGGTCTCATCCCTTCTTGATGCCGCCCCTGGATTGGTAATGATGGCACATTTTGGTGTTATTAGACAGGCATCCTCAATAAAGGTTGAATCAGGAAAACGTTCATCCGGGTCAAGAACAATTACCTTAAGTCCGCATTTTTTAAGCGCTTGGATATAATCTTTATGCTGTTTTAAGGCAAGACTGTAATCAGGCTTGCCAAGGTTAGCCGTACTGATTCCATTGACCATATTTTTGCAGGGTGTTTTGACGATGGCTCTTGTAAACAAAGTTTTTCTCCTTGTAATTGTTTAACCAGTTTTAATTTTTAAATTTCTCAAATGCGTCTCAAAATTTGTTTTGGAATTTTCCAGAGAAGTATTGCTGCCGGAATTGTGAAATAATAGGTCAGTTCCCGGCTTATCTCCAGGATTGAGCATTTTTGAGCTTTCCAGAATATTTGTAAGATGTCTGATAGTGCCTTCATTCCCATCGGCAATTTTCACATGATTTCCCAGCAGGTTTTTTATGGGTTTTTCCAGTACGCCAAAATGGGTGCATCCAAAAACAACCACTGAGATTTTAGATGGATCCAGGTCCTTAAAATAACCGGCCATACATTCTTCCAGTTCTTTTCCCTGGATTATCCCTGCCTCTATCATTACAATGACATCCCTGAATGGCAACTTAACAATATCACACCCCTTGCCAAACCTGTCTATAAGGGTGGCAAGCCGTTTGCTTTTCAAAGTCATTCCCGTGCCGATCACAACGATAATACCTGGAAGATTAAAACGTGTTGCAAGCTTGATGGCCGGTTCCATACCCAGAATCGGCAAATCATATTTTTTTCTTAAATCTTTTATGGCAACGGCAGTGGCAGTATTACAGGCAACCACAATGGCCTTGACTCCTTTTTTGATTAAGAAATCACAAGCCCTAAAGCAATATTGTTTTACCTGATCTTCTGTCTTTAATGAATAGGGTCCATTACCATTGTCACCAAAATAAATAAAATCTTCATTGGGAAGCATGTGAACCGCCTGTCCCAGTGTACTGACGCCTCCGATACCAGAGTCAAAAACGCCAATCGGTGAATATTGATTCCCTTGCATTTTTTTTAAACATCCAATTTTTTCAGAGCAGCTTCCATGTTGTCCATTGCTTTTTCAAGGTTTTCAAAGGAATTGGCATAGGAGATTCTGATATGCTTATCACCCCAGGGTACAACTGCTATGGACGCTTCATCCAAAAGATAGGTGGCAAGTTTCTGAGATGTCACCCCAAGTTTTTCAACATTGATAAAAATATAGAAAGCTCCCTTTGGCTTGAATACAAAAAGACCCGGCATTTTTTGCAGGCGTTCCACCATCATTACCCTTCTTCTGCTGAATTCTTTGCCCATTCGTTCAACATCGTCCTGGGAACCCTTCAGGGCTGCCACAGCACCATGCTGAGCAAAACTTGTAGCACAAACAGTGGCATACTGATGGATGCGTATAAGTCCGCCTATTATTTCTTTGCTGGATGCAAGATAGCCAAGGCGCCAGCCTGTCATACAATGACTTTTAGAAAATCCGTTCAACGTGATGGTTCGTTCCTGCATTCCCGGTAGGCTTGCAATGGAAAAATGTTTGTAACCATCATAAATATTTTTTTCATAAATTTCATCTGATAGGACAAGAAGATCATTATCCAGGGCAATTTGAGCAAGCGCTGTCAGCGTCTTTTCTGAATAAACAGCCCCTGTTGGGTTGTGGGGAGTATTGATAACGATCATCTTAGTCTTAGCTGTAATTTTGGACTTGAAATCTTCAATTATCGGTTCAAAATCGTTTTCCTGTTTTAAGGGAACAAAAACGGGAATGGCTTCTATCATGTTGGCGCATTGGGCATAAGCAGGAAATGATGGGCTGGGAATAAGCACTTCATCACCTGGGTCCAAAAGAGCCATCATGGACAAAAATATGCCCTCCGTGGCACCAACAGTAACAATTATCTCATCTAAAGGGTCATAGGTAAGGCCATTATCCTGTTTGAACTTAGCGGCAATCTCATTTCTGAGTTCTGGAATGCCATAATTGGAGGTATAATGTACTTTCCCTTTTGATATCGCTTCAATAGCGGCTTCTTTTATATGGGAAGGCGTGTCAAAATCCGGCCTTCCTATTTCCAGGTGGATAATTTTTTCGCCCAGCCTCTCACGGCGGGTAACCTCTTCAACAATGATTCGAATGCGTTGAAATGGAATGATGTCCATTCTTTTGGCTAACTTCATTTTAATTTCCTTTATTTGTTATGTTTTTTTGATTGATATTTTTATCAAATTCTTTAGCGCCTGACCAAAAATCCAAACAATATTTACAAAAGATTGGCCATGATCTCATCCATCCTTCTGGCCACGATGACGCCGGCATCTTCCAGTTTATCTAACTTGGATTTAGCAGTGCCGATACCATTTGAAATAATGGCCCCGGCATGCCCCATTTTTTTATCTTCAGGTGCTCTGGAACCTGCAATGTAGGCAATAACTTTTTTGGGATATCCATATTCCTTGATATACTGTGCTGCAATTTCCTCACCTGCACCACCGATCTCACCAATTATGACAATAGATTCAGTCTGGTCGTCATTGCGAAACAGTTTCAAAATATCAATAAAATTAAGATTTTTACACATATCACCACCAACACAGACGCAGGTGGATTGACCTATACCCTTATATGTCATGTTGGATGCAATTTCGTGGGTCAATGTACCACTCCGGGAGATAATCCCCACATTGCCTTTGCTATAGATAAATCCGGGCATCACGCCTATTTTGCTTTCTCCCGGGCTGATAACACCAATGGTATTGGGACCCAGCACACGTATATTTTCTTTTAACCCCATGTGCCTGATAAGCAGAGCATCATGGAATGGAATGTGCTCAGTGATCACGATCACCAAAGGGATTTTACCGGCAAAAGCCTCTAATGATGCCATGAGTGCTCCTGAAGGCGGAACCAATATCATGGTAGCATCAACCTGGGTGTGTTCTTTAGCCTGGGCAACCGTATCAAATACAGGAATACCTAAAATATTTTGTCCGGCTTTTCCCGGACTTACACCACCCACAACTTTGACATTGTACTCCAGCATTTTAGATGCATGGTATTGTCCCTGTTTGCCTGTAATTCCCTGGATGATTACCCGGGTCTCTTTGTTAATTAGTATTGACACGGCTTTTCACTCCCTTTTTTTCCATTTCATCAAGCAGCAGCTTAACCCCTTCTTCCGTGGTTCCAAATTTTATTAAGGGTATATTTTTAGCTTCTAAAATTGCCCACCCTTCATCCTGGGAGTGGCCGCGCATTTTAACTGTGATCTGTTGAGTCGGGTTCAACTCATCAATAACATCGGATATTCCCCGGGCCATTTCTTCACAATTATTGATTCCCCCGAAAACATTAATAAATACCCCTTCAACACCCGGGGAGCTCAATACAATCTTAAGGGCATCAGCCGTTTTTTTGGGTGTGGCAGAACCACCGAGATCCAGGAAATTAACCGGTTCACCACCATATTCAAACACCATGTCCATGGTAGCCATACCCACACCGGCACCACCGGCAATAAGTCCTATGTTGCCATTGCCCAGGCTCACATATGAAACCCCGGCATCCGTTGCTGCCTGTTCCAGAGGATCCTGGATATCCTCCTTGCCCCGATGAAAAGAGTTTATTTCAGGAAGCCTGTATAGAGCTGAATCATCAATATCAAATTTGGCATCAGCCGCAACAGCGTTTCCACTGGTATCAATAATCAAAGGATTTATTTCTGCGGTAATGGCATTAAATTTGAAATAACAATGCACCAGGTTTACAAGCACCTTGGATATCTGAACCATCTTTTTGCCCGTCACCCCGGTTTTTAACACAAGATTCATCAAATCAAAAAACTTTGGGGGATCAATGGGGTCTATATGGTATTGAATCACTTTATCAGGATCTGAACAAGCAACCTGTTCGATATCCACGCCTCCCTGGTCTGATATGATCAGCAAAGGAGTGGATTCTCTATGGTCAAAAGTGATGCCTGCATAAAATTCCGAATCAATGGATAATTTCTCTTCGATAAGGATTTTTGTTACTTTTTCTTCACCCATACTCATGGCAAGCAGTTCTTTAACACACAAAACCAGTTCGTCTTTGGTGTCGGCAAATCTTATACCACCTGCCTTGCCTCGCCCGCCTCTTAGAACCTGGCTTTTGACGGCCAGAGGAAAACAAAGCGTATCAAGACCGGACAGTGCTTGATCATAGCTCCGGACTGTGATTCCTTTGGGTGTTGGAATTCCCGCTTTTCGGAAAAGCAATTTTCCTTCAAATTCATATAGTTTCATTTATTATCCCAATTTATTGTCACAATAAGCTACTGCCGCATCAAGTGCTTTCAGGTTAACCTTATGAAACTTTTTTGGAAGATGTCCTGTAATGGCTGATTTTAAAGCATCCATTGGGATCAGTCCTGTGATTTTGAGCATGGCTGCAAGCATAACTGTGTTGGCAGACATCCTGTTTCCGCATTCAACTTCCGCAATGGTTGTGGCGGGTACTTTATAAAGGTTTTTTATAGTATCAGGAACAGTTGTGACCAAAGAGTCATCAATTAAAACGCATGCTGTTTTTACATCCACGTCTGCAAGATATTTATCAAGAGCAGCCTGGGACATTGCAACAAACACATCAGGATTAATACACTTAATATAGTCTATTTGTTTATCAGAGATAACCACTGCTGCCTGGCAGGCGCCACCCCGTGCTTCAGGGCCGTAGCTCTGTGTCTGGGCAATCTCTTTATCATCATAGTAACCTGCTGCATTTGCCAGCATTACCGACATCAGAATAATACCCTGACCCCCAAACCCTGCTAATTTCACTTCTTTTCTCATTAAATGTCCTCCTGTACGGATACGCAAAGTTCCGGGCATATTTGTTCACACATTTTACAAACAGAACATTTTTCAGGATCAGTCACCTGGGGAACGGAATATCCCTTGGATGTTTTTTTGTCTGACATCTCAAGTATTTTTTTTGTACAATGTTCAATACAAAGAGCGCACCCTTTACAATACATTTCATCAAAAATTATTTTTGTCATGGTTTCACCCGTATTAATATCTATCATAAAAAAGCAGAGATCTTTAAAACTTATGATCTCTGAGAAGAGAATTCACCTATTATAATGAATTAGTTACACTGAACCTATTACACTGAGCCGGCTACACTGAAGCGGTTGCCCTGGCAACCATGCTTTTATAGCTGTCTGAAAACTCAATCTCTTCATCGCTGTTGTAAATTGTACCAATCAAAAGTTTTCCTGCGCGTTCTTCCATCGTGGCTTTTTGTGCTTTTTTAACACTCATGGTATTTGATCTTAGCAGGTTAAGCAATTGGGTAGGATCAGCAATCCCATGGGTGACTCTTCCTGCCTGGGTGGGGCATTGGGAGAGGGCTTCAACAAGGGAAAATCCTTTGTGCTCAATTGCTTCTTTTATGGCACGGGCAAGCTGTAAAGGTTGGCCTGTGGACCATCTTGCAATATATGTGGCACCTGCGGCTTTTGCAATCTTTGTTGAGTCAAAGGGTTTTTCAGGATTGCCGAAAACCGAAGTTTTACTTTTTGCAATGGATGGAGTGCAGGGAGATACCTGTCCACCCGTCATGCCGTAAATCTGATTGTTTACCAAAATTACGGTCACGTCGATATTTCTTCTTGCCGTATGGATAAAGTGGTTTCCACCAATTCCCAGGCAATCTCCGTCACCACTGAACACAATAACTTTTCTTTTTGGATCACTCATTTTTAAGCCCGTTGCAAAGGGCAGGGTCCTTCCATGAAGGGTATGCATAACATCTGCATTGATATAAACCGGAATCCAGCCGGCACATCCGATTCCACCCACAAGCCCGACCTCGTCTATGATATCCAGTTCATCAATTGCCCTTAAAGCTGCACTCAAAACAGTTCCGCTTCCGCAACCCGGGCACCAGATAGTGGGAAGTGCGGATTTTCTTAAATATTTTTCACCTAGGGGATTCATTTGCCTATCCTTTTTTCAATTTCAGTCATGATGTCCTGGGGTGTATGCAGTAATCCACCCAGCAAGGTCATGGAGAATACCTTTGCATTTCCGGCAACTGCACGTTCTACTTCTTTAGTAACCTGACCCATGTTCATCTCGGGAACGACGATGGTGTGAGCTGTTTTTGCAATCTCTTTAATTTTATCTTCAGGAAAAGGCCAAATGGTCCTGATTTTCAAACAACCAACCTTTGTTCCCTTTTTTCTTAATTCTTTCATTGCTCTTATTGCCGGTCGGGCAGGGCTTCCAAAACATACCAACACCACCTCAGCGTCATCTAAAAACAGTTCTTCGCAATCATACAGGTCCTGGGCATGATCTATAATTTTATTGTTGATTCGTCTTGTCAACTTATCACACACATCGGGCAGATGACCTGCACGATTCCCGTCTTCCTTATGGAGCTGCCCGTCAATGAGAAGCTTGTACCCTTCATTAAAAGCGGGCATTCCGTCAAGTAATCCATCTGGTCCCGCTTCATAGGGTTTATAGTTTTCTTTTAGTTCGGGCTTTTTGCGTTCAACAGGCTTAAGGCCTATAGGTATATGCACTTTTTCCCTTGTGTGACCGATGATTTCATCCGTAAGGACATATACTGGAACACGGTATTTTTGGGCCAGTTCAAAAGCTTTATAGGTTAGCTCAAAAGCTTCCTGGCAGCTTGAAGGCATAAGAGCAATGATTTGATAATCTCCATGGGAGCCGTATTTTGCCTGATAAATATCCTGTTGACTTGCAGCAGTTGGCATCCCTGTTGAAGGGCCGCCTCGCATTACGTTGATGACAACAATGGGCGCCTCAACCGTGGCAGCATAACCGATACCTTCCTGCATAAGTGTTATCCCAGGACCGGATGATGCAGTGCAGGCAAGCATTCCACCAAAGGAAGCTCCGATTGTAGTGCAGATACTGGAAATTTCATCTTCCATCTGCATAAATACACCATCATTAAGCGGCAGCTTTTGTGCCAGGGCTTCTGCAACTTCTGTTGCAGGGGTAATCGGATATCCTGCAAAAAATCGGCAACCCGCAGCAATTGCACCATCTGCAACTGCTTCATTGCCTGCAAGTATTTTTACTGTTGTATTGTTTCCCTTTTCCATTTTATTAGTTCCGTTTTAAATTTATATTGTAATTACTAAGGATCGGAAATTTTTATCCAACTTATTTCATCTCCGATACTAAAATTATTTTTCTAATTAGTGCTTGACCGGAAACCTTTTTATCTCATTAGATATGGAATTTCAACATAGAGTGCATCATTGGGGCACTCCACTTCACAGGGCAGACAGAACCAGCAGGTTCTGAATTTGCCGAATGGATCACCGCATGAATAACAGCGTTGCGCTTCTTTGCGTGCACTATCTAAGTCATAAGCGCTTTCAAGTTGTTTAAAGTCTCCCTTTCCCTTGCATTGATGGATCGGCAAGTTGTTTCGTTTTGATTCACTGCCCCGCAAAGTCTCTATTTCAAAATCGGTTTCTATGGGGCCTTCATAGGCTCGTCCATATTTCAGGTGTTCCCCTTTAACATATCTGTGTGCTGATTGCGCAGCGCATCGTCCTTTTGCCATGGCATCAATAATTGTTGAAGGGCCTGTGACAACATCGCCTGCCATAAAGATCATTTCATCCGGTGTCTGCAGGGTAAGAGGATCAATCTGCGCAATAAGATCGGAAGACAGTCCAAGGGTTTCAAGAAATGATGCGTCAGCTGTCTGGCCTATGGCTACGATCACAGAATCGGCATCAACGGATTTGAGTTCACATGAATCAAAAGCAGGACTGAAATTTCCACACGTATCAAAAACACTTGTACAGCGCATGAATTCAACACAGTCAAGCTGATCATCAATGAATAAAAAATTGGGGCGTCCCCAGGAGCACGTCAGCTCAATGCCTTCTGATTTCGCAGTATCAAGGTCTTGCCTAATGGCTGGAACCTCATTTTCCGATTCAAGACAGACCAGGCAAACACTTTGTGCACCCAGCCGAACAGCCGTCTGGGCAGCGTCAACTGCAACATTTCCCCCTCCGATGACCACAACTTTCTTGCCCAGTTCAATGGGTTTGCCGGAACGGGCATCTTTTAAGAAAGGCAAGCCGTGATAAACATGAGGGAGATCCTCTCCTTTTATATTGAGCTTTCCATGGTCGGGGCATCCTGTGGCCACTATAATTGCCTGGAATTCAGCTTTGAGCTGGACCATGGTTTTATCTTTACCAATGGCTGTATTACAATGAAATTTTATGCCCATATCTTTTAGCATTTCAAATTCTTTTTCAATACAAGCTTTTGGCAGTCTGAATTCAGGAATTCCCCAGCGCAGCATTCCGCCGGGTTCTTTCTGGGCATCAAAAACCGACACTGAGTGACCCTGAACGCTTAAGTCATATGCTGCCATCATGCCTGCCGGCCCTGATCCTATGACAGCTATGTTTTTCCCACTGTCTTTTGCCGGCTTTGGCAAAATTGTTTCTTTACCATCGCAATGGTCTGCCAGATACCGTTTGAGTCCCCGGATGGACACGGCCTCGCCATCCATTTTTTTATGATGGCAATTGTCCTCACATGGATGGGTGCAACACCGCCCCAAAATTCCTGGAAAGGGCAGGGTTTGTCTTAAAAGGGCCACAGCTTCATCTTCTTTTCCCCTTGCAATAAGCTGGACATACCCCTGGCAATTTACTCCCAGGGGACATGCTTTGCGGCAGGGGGCCAGTTTCATTCGCAAATTGTCCATAATGCAGGTTTCAACACAAATACCGCAGGCTGTGCATTTGTCTTTGTCAATAACGATATTATCGGAAAGACTTTCTAAAAGATTGGTTCTCATTATTTGCTTTCCCCCTTAAGCTTGATGATCTCTTTGTGGGAAACCCTTACATCTTGTGGTGTTTCTCCCTGGCTCAGGACGATGTGTTTTAAAAAGTCTCGATCATTTTTTTCTGGATAATCACTGCGCATATGCCATACTCCCCAGCGACTCTCTTTTCTTTCTTTTGAAGCCACAGCACTCATGGTGGCACACTGAATGATATTTTCCACTTCATAAAGCTTAAACAGATCATGCATGTCACTGACCCTTACCATGGTGTTTATTTCTTCTCTGAACCGGTCCATCCACCACAAGGCTTTATCAAGTTTGAAATCATTTTTAGGCGGCCTGATATAATCATTGATCATTCGCCGGACCTTATATTCAAACTCCTCCACGGGAATGGGATTGTTTTTTTGAGCCAGCCTTTTTTCTTTTATCTCAAGAAATGGGTTGACCTGTGTTGTTATCTTTTCCATATCAGGTTTCACATCTTTTAAGCCATTTGCATATTCACTTGCATTCTCTGCTGCAATCTCGCCAAAAACAAATGCGCCTGACAAATGCCCTCTTGCAACAAGTGAAGTGTCACCGGCAGCATATAATCCCGGCACATTGCTTTGGGCTTTTTCGTTAACGCAGACCCCGGTTAAACCATGTCCACCGCAAAGGAATGTCTCGGTTGGCCACAGCTCAATTTCTCCGGACCTGAAATTTATACCTCGGCCCTCATAGAATCGTTCACAAACCGGTCGTTCAGTTGTAAAAAGAAGCGCTTCAATCTCCTGGATTTTTTCTTCAGGCAGATGATCCATCCTGATTCTCAATGGACCTTTTTCATTATAGTGATCCAGCATCATGGATTTAATTGAAGGATGCTCTTTTTCACGATGTTCATCATAGGCGGTGAGAAGCTCTGCTCCCCTTGTCAGGGTGATATATAAAAGGGGTGCATTAATATCTTTTACAATATAGTAGATCAGGGTATATTCAAATCCGCTTAATTCTGCACCCGCCTTGTAGGCAAGACAATACCCGTCTCCTGTATTTCCAGGAAAGTCATAAACACCGTAGAGATTTCCACTGTTGGGAAGACCAAATCTTGCCGTGCCGCCGGCGCTTAATATTACTGCCTTGGCATTGCAGACAAAATTTTCACCCGTCCTGACATTCATGCCAATGGCGCCTGAAACTCTTTCGCCATCCTTAAGCAACTGCACTGCCATGGTGCGGTTCGCAACTTGGACTCCCATTTCCAATGCTTTGTTTGCCAGCAACGTTTTGAGTTCAGGCTCTTTCATTGTAACAGCAAATCTACCCTTGGGGTGCACCTGGAGAATTTCATGGTCGCCATTCTCATCCACGGGGAAACACACCCCCCAGGATTCAAGCTTTTTCATCATACCATAACTGCGTTGAGCCATCAGTAAACTGATCGGTTCATCCATGATACCATCACAGGCCATGCGATTTGATTCAACATATAATTCAGGGGAGGCAACGCCTGGAATTGAGACGATATTAAGGGCATCCATTCCCCGGGCAATACATCCTGAGTATTTTAAATCTCCTTTTTCAAAAATTAAAACTTTTTGATCAGGATTCATTTCCTTTGCTCTTATGGCTGCCATAATCCCGGCACTGCCACCACCTATGATCAGCACATCTGCGTCAACAATTGGATAATCAACGGGATAATCAACCGGGTAATCAAGATTTTTCATTTTTTTCTCACTGACATTGGGTATAGACCTTTTTTTAAAAGTCGATTTTTCTTTGTTAATATTTCAAATTGAAATAGTTAAATATTTGTATACATAACTATACTTCGTTTTTTTTTTTGTCAACTAAAAATTATCCAAAGGTATATATAATATTTCATAGAATTTGTTTACAAAAAACAGAGTGATGAACTTGGGTTTTTTATTGAGGATTTTATATGGGGAAGGCTTAAAACACAAGGGATACATTAAACAATCAACCATCAGACAATGCAGTGTTTTGCAAGATAGATTGCTCTTAGCATAAGTTTAAACAAATTTGCAAAGCCTGTCATTATTCGGTAACAAAAAAATCCTGATTTGTCAGATTAATACAACCAGTTTTTGTTCGTCTGTAAGACAAAAAGTTTCCCTGTATTCATAGGGTTTGTTTTTATAGGTAAAAGACATCATTTCAATAAACAATAAATGTTTTCCTTTTGGAACATCCAGCAAGGCAGCTATTTTTTTATCAACAGCGGCAGTACTTAAAAGTTTTTTATTGGAAACAGTGGTTATGCGATATTCTTTTTCCAATAGTTTGTATAATGTCATTTCTCCTGAAAACTCTTTTTCAAATTTTTCCAGATCAGGAAACATTTTACAGGGTAAATAGGTAATGCTGTAAATGATCGGTTTGTTTTTAAAAAGAAAAAGTCGCTTTATCTCATAAAGATCCTGATCCAGTTTGATTTGAAGATTTTTATTGCATTCCGGGATACCATTTATTTTGTTTAATTCTATAAGTTTGACCTTAAGAATAACCTCTTCATCTCTAAAATCCTTTTGCAAGCGATAATAGCGCAGGCTTCCACGCCTGAGAGTCGTGCCTGCCACAAAAGTTCCCTTACCCTGGACACGGTAAAGATAGCCTTCATTAACCAGATTTAACAGAGATTTTTTAACAGTTCCAGGGCTTAATCCATATGTTATTGAAAGCTCTCTTTCCGTTGGTATACTTTCCCCTGGAGCCCACCGACCCTCCTCAATCTGTTTTTTAATTTTTTTTTGCAGCTTAAAAAAAAGCGGCATCGGGTCCGTATCATTTTTTTTTATCATATATTATTAGCCTTAAGTGTATGATTATTGTAAGCTCCATGTTTTTAACACGTATTTTATGTTGGAAACACGGGAAGCCTTAACTTCAATCAAAGTACCGCTTTTAAGGTTGGATACCAAAATCGTGTGTTTGCCAACAACCAGCCTTGTCTGGTTGACAGGAACAATATAAAATCTGATCGTTCCGACTTCTTCGTTCATTTCGTCCACTACAAACCATTTGCCTTCCCTTCTGGTTCTTTCAGGGAAGCTTACCGGCAAACCGCTGCCCGTTGATTCAAACCGGGTCTCCAGTGCCCGCAGCCTGGATTGGTTATCGATAGTGAATCTGCCCTCCACCTGTATTAATTCATTGGAGTGCCGGTAGCTAAGCTTGATTATGTCCTTAGAATTTATTCGTACCACGGCAATGGGTTGATTCCCTTTTTTGGGAAGTACTATCTCAACTATCCGGACCTGCCATGCCGCTGCTGCAACAGACAGCAGCAGCACGGGAAGAATCAGGGCGAAAAAATATTTTTTCAATCCCATGGTCAGCCGGGTCAAGCCAGTGAAGGCGTGGCATTCTTTTTCTTCCGTGCACTTTGCCATAGGAAAATTGCAATCAGCATGGAGATGGCAAAGATATTTATGAAATGTTTGTTAAAAACCATAGAGCCTATAACCACGTGGGATGGATTCACCAGAAGAAAGGCCAGTCCCACAAACAAAAATCTTTCCCAGATATAGGTTTTTACGATAAAAAAACCTTGAATAAAGACTGACCAGCAATACATTCCAATAATGGATATGGGAATAATATAGAGCAGTTCAATGAGATTGGTATCATACATTAACAATTTAGGATTGTATATAAACATGAAGGGAAGGGTAAAAGCTGCCAGATCCAACCGGAAAGATTTCCACCCGGTTTTTATGGGGTCAGAGCCTGCAATACCGGCGGCAGCGTATGCGCATAATCCAACAGGCGGCGTGTCATCAGCCACAATGCCGTAATAAAATACAAACAGATGGATGGCAACTAGGGGCAGTCCCAGATTCATATTATCGCTAAGCATCACGATTGCCGGTGCCGTCATTGCTGCCATAATAATATAGGTTGCCGTAGTGGGAAGTCCCATCCCCAGGATAATGCAGGCAAAAACAGACAACAAAAGGGTTAGAAACAGGCTTCCACCAGCTATATACGTTATCAGGACGGCCACTTTAAGGCCAAGGCCGGTTAAGGTCACAACCCCGATGATAATGCCGCAGCAGGCACAGGCTGCAGCTACACCTGCCATATTTCTTGCTCCAGCCTCAAGGGTGCCCAGAAGCTCATCCATGGTTCGACGTTTTAAAAATCCCTTTGGTTTTTCTTTATATGTAGGATAAGCAGGATCTATGGTTTTGTCTTGTCCTTTATCTACCCTGGGGAAAAAATATTTCTCTCTTAAAAAATTATTCAATAAGGCGATGACAGCTCCTGCCAGAATTGCCCAGGATACGGATGTAGAAGGTGTCCAAAAGAAAACCAATAACAGGAAGATCAAAATTCCAATGGGAATAAGAAAATGAAAACCGGCTAAAAATGTTTTAAAAAAGTCAGGTGTTTCTTCTTTGGTCATTCTGCGGATACCATGTTTTACAGCCTCTATGTGTACAATGGAAAAGATGGCCGTGTATGAAAGAATCGCCGGAATAAAGGCTGCTTTAACAATCTCAAAGTAAGATACACCAATCATCTCAGCCATAATAAAGGCGGCAGCCCCCATAATCGGCGGCATGAGCTGTCCATTGGTGGATGCTGCTACTTCCACAGCTGCTGCAACATGGGGTTTGAATCCAATTTTCTTCATAAGGGGAATGGTTAAGGCACCCGTGGTTACAGTATTGGCAATGGAAGAACCGGAGATGGAGCCCATGGCAGCCGAAGCTACAACTGCAGCCTTGGCAGGCCCACCTCTGAAACGACCCATGGAGGCAAAGGATAGATTGATCATATATTCACCGGCGCCGGTTTTATCCATTAAAGCACCAAAAAGAACAAACAAAAATACAAATGTGGCTGAGACCCTGAGCGGGATGGACCAGAGCCCTTCCCCGGACATGAAAATATGGTCGATGATACGATAGACCCTGAAACCCCTGTGGGCCAGTTCACCTGGAAGATAGGGCCCAAAATAAGCGTATAACAGAAAAATCAGGGTAATTAAGGGTAACATGGGCGACACGCTGCGGCGGGTGGCTTCCAGAATAATGCCCAATAATATCCCGCCGATAATAATGTCATAGAGCATGGCGTCACCCTGGGAATTGACCCAGTGTTCATAATTGACAAAAACATAGATTGCAGATAACCCGCCCACAATGGACAGTATTATGTCAGGGATGGATAACCCTTTTCGACGGGATTTTTTTGAAAAAGGAAAACATAAGAAAACCAGCACCATGGCAAAAAACAGGTGAATACTCAATTGCTGATATCCTGGTAATTCACCAAAAAAACCAGTGTAAAGTTGAAACACAGACATGGTAATAGCAAACCAGCGGACAAAAAAACCGATTTTGCCCGAAAACATCCTTGATCCGCCTTCTGCTTCTTTTGCTAAGCGTAAGCTTTCTTCAATATTTTGTTTTTCTTTTTCCTGCGACATAACCCCTTCAGAGAGCCAGATTGAAATTTTCTTTTTTTTAGCAGGTCATGCAACATTATAGTTGTCAGACAAGATAATAGTGACTGGGATAAAAGCTAAAATTACCCCAGTCATTTTTTGACCGGGACTACTTAGAGCCTGACCGAAAACCCGTATTTGGATGAAAAATTGCTCATATACAAGGCGCAAGAAATTTTGAAACCGGAGTGTACTACTGTACATGAGGATTTCAACGTTTTGCAGCAACGCAGTAGATGAGTAGGTTTTCGTTCAAAGACTACTTAATAAGTCCTATTTCTTTATAATACTTTGTTGCACCTGGATGTAAGGGAATGCTCATACCTATCAATGATTTTTGAGCATCCAATTGCTGGAATTTGGCATGGGCCTTTTTAATCTGGTCCACATCTTCCCAAATCGCTTTTACAATTGAATACACAACATCTTCTTCCAAGTCTGCACGTGTTGCCATCATGGCCATTACAGCAATGGTCTGGACCGGTTGATCAACACCTTTGTATAGTCCTGCAGCAATGGTATCTTTTGCATAAAAAGAATATTCTTTCATTAACTTTTCAGCATTCGGTCCTTCGATGGGTACGATGTGTGAAGGAACCAATACATGGGTATCAATGATATGGGCAGCAGGAGCTGCCGTTGTATTAAAATAGGCATCCAAACGGCCGTCTTTCATGTAGTCTGAAGCCTGGGAAGCTTTGAGCTGCTGTAAATCAATATCATTTTCAGAAAGGCCCCAGGCAGCCAATATCTGTTTTGCATTTTCAGCAGTTCCAGAACCCAATGGTCCTATGGAGACTTTTTTACCTTTAAGGTCTGCTATTGTCTTTATTTCGGCAGCATTTCTGGCAACAATCTGAATGGTTTCAGGATAAAGAGTCATACAGCCCAAAAGGTTGGAGATAGGTTTTTCAAACATCATTTCGCCATTATAGGCATAGGATGCAATATCGTTTTGAAGCAAAGCAAAATCAGTATCTAGGTTTCCGATAAGCTTAGCGTTTGCAACGGATGCGCCGGAAGATTCAGCTGTAACCTTAATATTCTGCTCTTTTAAATGTTTCCAGGCAACTCTGGAGACAGCTCCTGCAAATGGAAAGTAAGCACCTGTGACCCATCCTGAAGCAATTGACAAATAGCGACGTTGGGCGGCATAAACTGATGGAATGGCCAGACATAGGGCCAAAGCGATGACAATAGTTGTAAGTAATCTTTTTTTGGTAACCATGTTTTCTCCTTGTTTTTTGATCCTAATTCAAACAATTGATAAAAAATCTGTTCAGGCCTGTGAAACCGATCTGAAAGATAAAATGATTTGGTAAATTTTTTCTACCACCTCCCTTTATACAATTTTATAATTTAATTTTTGATGGTTTTAATTATTCAATATTGCTCCATATTTTTGTATGTATTTTCCGGGTACCCCAGGGGAGTCAAATTGAAATATATAAATATTTGTGTATATAATTATATAGCCCTATTTTATTTGTCAATAAAAAAAACCAAAAAATGTAGAGAGCAAATAAACTAAAGGGTTATTTTGAAACTCAGATTGCATTTCACTCAAAAAAAACAAAGCGTTTTCCATATTAAAACAGGATAATAGGTGGGGTCAGGCTTGCATAGTTGCGTTTATTGAGCAATAAACGCAACTATGCAAGCCTGACCCCAATCGAATTTGTTATTGACAACTTAGATTTGGATTTAATATAGCTCCTCACAATGATTTTCTTGTTAAGAAACAGGTTTTTTTGTATTGAGTATTAGTCTATAAAAGTGAGGGTAAATATGGAAAAATTAATGATTACTATCGCACCCACCGGTTCAATCCCCACAAAAAAAAACAATCCACATGTACCCATAAGTCCGGATGAAATTATCCAGACAGGCATTTTATGTGAAAAAGCCGGGGCATCTATTATCCATATTCATGCCCGCAATCCTGTTGATGAAACAGCATCAACAGATTTTCAAATTTTTAAGGAAATCTATCAAGGTCTTAAACAGGAAACAAATCTGATTCTTCAGATTTCCACGGGCGGAAGAGCGGGCATGGAGTATGAAAAACGAAGTGAAAGGCTATCTTTAAAACCTGAAATGGCAAGTTTAACAACAGGTTCTGTTAATTTCCCATCATCTGTCTATACCAATAGCCCGGATCTTATTTATGCTTTGGCAAAAGACATGAAGACCTATGGTATTAAACCTGAAATCGAAGTTTTTGATACCAGCATGATTCAAAATGCGCTTGATCTTGCTGATCAGGATATCATGAATCAGCCCTTACATTTTGATTTTGTCATGGGGCTTAAAGGTGCTATCCCGGCAACGATTGAAAACCTTGTCCATCTTAAAAACAGCATTCCTTATGGGTCAACCTGGACTGTGGCCGGAATAGGTGCCAGCCAGCTACCCATGTCTATCCATGCCATAGCCATGGGTGGCCATGTGAGGGTCGGACTGGAAGATTGCATTTATTTTAGTAAAGGAAAGCTTGCTTCCAATGAACAGCTTGTAAAACGCATTGTGGAGGTGAGTGATATTATGGGCAGACAGATAGCAACACCGGATGAGGCAAGGCAAATCCTTGGTTTATAATAATGGTAATAATGGGGTCAGGCTTTCCTTATTGTCGTTATTGCGCAATAACGACAATAAGGAAAGCCTGACCCCACTCATGACCCCATTCACAAAAATATAAAAGGACAAAAAATGTTAGAAATTCCAGGAAACGTTTTTCCAAGAAGATTGGATACCCTTCTTCCCATGGCTAAAAGCGCCCATGGCATTTATATTGAAGATGAAAATGGCAAACAATATATGGATGCAAGTGGGGGAGCTGTTGTGGTTAATGCAGGCCATGGCAGAAAAAAAATAGCAAAAGCAATTTATGATCAGATTTTATCCCATGATTATATCCATCCCACCATGTTTGCATCTAAACCCGTTGAGATGCTTGCAAATTGTCTTGCTAAAAAAGCACCCGGTGACATCAACAGATTCTATTTTTTTTCAGGGGGGTCTGAAGCCAATGAAGCAGCCATAAAACTGGCCCGGCAGATACATATTGAAAATGGTGATGAAACGAAATATCGTCTTATAGGAAGATGGAAGTCATATCATGGCTTAACCCTTGGTTCACTTGCAGCCATGGGAAGAACCAGTTTTAAAACTTATTTTACCCCTTTATTAAAAGAGAATCTGCATATTCCGGCGCCATATTGTTATCGATGTGCCTTTGGCCTTAAATATCCTTCCTGCAAGTTAAGATGTGCCATGGCCCTTGATGAGATGATTGAAAATGCAGGACCGCAAACCATATCGGCCTTTATTGCCGAGACTGTTCCTGGAGCGACAATAGCGGCATGTTTCCCGCCAAAAGAATATTTAAGTACAATTGCCAAAATTTGTAAACACCATAATGTACTTCTTATCCTTGATGAGGTAATGTGTGGCATGGGCAGAACAGGAGAATGGTTTGCCTGCAATCACTTTGATGTTGTCCCTGATATTGTAACCCTTGGCAAGGGACTTGCCGGAGGTGTTATGGCGCTTTCCGCCTTTGGGGTTAAAGAAAAACATTTTAACACCATAAAAGACAATAGTGGCGTTTTTATGCATGGAGGAACGTTTAGTCACCATAGTGTTGCTGCTTCGGCAGGGCTTGCTGTATTTGAAATCCTTGAACAGGAAAAACTGGTTCAAAGAGTGAAAATAAAGGGTGAAAAATTAGGGGATCTGCTAAAAAAACAGTTACTGCCCATACCTCAGGTCGGGGATGTCCGGGGAAAAGGGTTTATGTGGGGTATTGAGATTGTAAAGGATAAAAAAACAAAAGAGCCTTTTAAACGGTCATTAAAAACTGTGGAAGGTATCTGGGATAAGCTTTTTGAAAAAGGCTATATTACTTATAAATCCAGCGGCCTTGCAGGTGTGGATGGTGATGCCCTTGTAATAGCCCCGCCTTACATCATTAAAGAAGCCGAGATGGAGATGCTGGTCAAGACAATAAAATCCTCAATCATAGAATTTTTTAAATAAAGCTTATTTGTGATTGTTCAGCCCGTTAAAAAAGTTATACTTAAAGCCCTGTCTGATGGATATTTGCAGGAGGTTAAGCGGTTAGCATCGAAACAAATATCCATCAGACAGGGCGGATTCAAGCAAAAGAGCTGAATAATTACGTTTATTTTTATAAAAAAAACCTGAAATTATTTTAAGGAGTTAAATATGCCTGAATTAGCCTATCTAAACGGGGAAATTCGTCCCATTAATGAGACCTATGTTCCCATTGAGGACAGGGGATATCAGTTTGGAGATGCAGTTTATGAATTTATAGCAAGTTACAATGGAAAACTTTTTTGCTTGCAAGAACACCTGGACAGGCTGCAAAAGTCCATGAAAGGACTGTCATATCCAAATTTGGACAAAAGCTTTATTGAAAGTGCTGTTCATGAGCTTTTTGAAAAAGCCGGAATGCAAAGAGCCGGTCTGTATATCCAGATTTCAAGGGGTGTCGCGCCAAGGGATCATGCCTGGAAAAAAGACATAAAACTGCAGATAATAATGACCATAAAAAAGGTGGATGAGATTGATCCCAAAATACAAACAAAAGGGATAGACATAATTACAGTGCAGGATGAAAGATGGTCAAACTGTGATATAAAGACAGTCCAGATTCTTTTCAATGCTATGGCAAAACAAAAAGCCAAAGATCAGGGTGCCTTTGATGCAATTTTTGTTTCAAAGGATGGAATCGTGAGAGAGGGCACAAGTTCTAATTTTTTTATCGTCAAAGATAAAAGTGTTATCACACATCCTTTGACAAAAAATATTCTTCCAGGCATAACAAGAATGGTGATAATGGATCTTGCCCGTGATTTAGGCTTAAAGCCGGAAGAAAAGTTTTTTTCCAAAACAGATATTTTTTCTGCCCAGGAAGCTTTTTTAAGCGGAACGCTGACGGAAATTCTTGGAATAAAAACAATTGATGATGTGCCCATAGGCAAAGGCAAACCAGGAGAGATCACTCTAAAACTTTACAAAGCGTTAAGGGAAAAAGCAAAATAATAATTGGGGTCATAATTGGGGTCAGGCTTGCATAGTTGCGTTTATGAGAAATAAACGCAACTATGCAAGCCTGACCCCAATCCTCTACAATCCCCTACAGGAGAAGCAATTTATGCCAAATCTAAAGGACACAAGATTCTCCTCTCAAACCATCTGCAAGATCCTATTAGCAGCCAAATTGATTTCAAAGGATCAGGCCCTGGATCTTTTAAAAAAAGAAGCCCGTGTAAAGCACATCCTTTTCAAACAAAAGATCCAAAAAAAAGGGGAACAGGTTTCAAAGGAAAATCCTGCAGCACTGATTTCCTTTATTGATGTCCTTTTGTATTTAAAAATACAAAGGGCGGATCAGCCCTTAAAAAGATTAGATGAAGATAAAATTTATAAAACCCTGGCTGCTGCCTGGAAGGTTCCCTATAAAAAAATTGATCCCTTGAAACTTGAATTAAATCTTGTGACAGGTACGATATCTAAATCCTTTGCCAAAAAGTATTTATTGCTGCCCCTTTTTATAGAAGAAGGCAAATTGATTGTTGCAACACCTGATCCATTTAATTTTGAGGCCATCCAGGATGTTGAAATGGTGTCAAAACTTAAAGTAAAGCCTGTTGTCAGTGCAAAATCAGACGTTGAAAAATTGATCAATGAATTTTATGGATTCAGGTATTCTATTTCTGCGGCCGAAGACCTGTTTTCAAAACAGGGGCTTGATATCGGCAACCTGGAACAATTTGTCAATTTGAAAACTCTGGATGATTCATCCTCAAACGAACAACATATTGTTAATGCAGTTAATCACATTTTTTCCTACTCTTTTGACCAGAAAGCCAGTGATATCCATATTGAACCCAAACGGGATATCTGTCTTGTCCGCATGAGAATCGATGGGGTGTTAAATACGGTATATAAGCTTCCTAAAAAACTTCATGCTGCCGTGGTCAGCAGGATTAAAACACTTTCCAGGCTGGATATGGCTGAAAAAAGGAGACCCCAGGACGGCCGGATTAAAATCCAGAAAGATAAGACAGAGGTTGAAATAAGGGTCTCTACAATTCCCGTGGCATTTGGGGAGAAAGTGGTTTTGAGAATCATGGACCCGGACGTTGTTTTACAGGATCTTGAAAATTTAGGATTTTCTCAAGATGATTTTAAACGATATAAAAAGCTGATTAACCGGCCATATGGCATTGTCCTTGTGACAGGACCGACAGGTTCAGGAAAGTCAACCACTTTGTATTCAAGCTTGAGAATGCTGTCTTCTCCCAAAGTGAATATCACAACCATTGAAGATCCCATTGAAATGATATACGAGGAGTTTAATCAGATTGCCGTGCAGCCGGCTATTAATGTGACGTTTGGTTCTGTCCTGAGAAATATACTTCGTCAGGACCCGGATATTATAATGGTGGGTGAAATAAGGGATCTCCAAACAGCCCAGGCTTCAGTTCAGGCGGCATTGACAGGCCATCTTGTCCTTTCCACACTTCATACAAATGATGCAGTGTCCACCATTTTCAGACTCCTTGATCTGGGAATCCCACCCTATCTTATCCATTCATCTTTAAATGGAATTGTGGCACAGAGGCTTGTCAGAAAAATATGTCCTGATTGCGCCCAGGAATTTGAAATGTCTGTAAAAGAGCTTGCAGGCCTTGGCCTTAAAATAAATGCCCAGGGATTTATCAGGCTTAAGCATGGGAAAGGCTGTGTGGAGTGCAGGAATACAGGATATAAAGGACGGACTGGGATTTATGAAATTATGCCCTTTTCAGAATCTCTCAAAGAGCTTACCACACAAGGTGCTGGTTTGGAAAAGCTTAAGCAAAAGGCTGTGGAAGAAGGACTTGTTCTTTTACGGCAGAACGGGATTAAAAAAATGCTCCAGGGCCGGACGACCTACCAGGAAATCCTGAGACTGACCGGGGAATAGTCAGTGTCTGACCAAAAAAATCAGCAGATTATGTTCGGGCACTAGTTATCGTACTATATCATTTGGATAAATAGCATATTTTGAAGACAGAATCATGACGGTTGAAGCCAGAGTTTCAGTATGAAGCACAATTAATTTGCCGGATTCCAGGTTTTCAAGTTGAATGGGCTTTTCCTTTTTCAAAGACCAGCCTGAATTGGTTTTTATTTCGTTCTTTCTGAAAATCGAATATATCTGTCCCGGCTTAACCCATAGGCTGCCAGTATTAATAAAAGCGATCACAAAGTCATTGATCATGAGATGATTATCTACAGAACAGATCAGTCTTGCATTTATGGGCTCAGGATTATTTTCAACTTTTAAAACAGTATCACGTTTGTAGTAATCCATAATCATATCGCCTTTATTTACGGGCCGATAGGCGTGTGTTATGGATCCAATGGCATAGTCTTTTTTATGTTCCAGTATTTTAACCTGGGCTTTAATAAGATGCTTTACCCCTTTAAACAGATACTGGTTGAGTTTTTGTTTCACGGGGGTGGTAGCGAAAATATTATATGTCCTGCCGGCAATCAGCGCGTTTTTACCCGACGGCTTTATATAAACAATATCATTGGCAGACATCATAATATTATTGTCCTTTTCCTTTATTATCTCGCCTAAAGAGGACACTGCCTTTTTTTTTATAAATCCAAGATGATCCATGTTGGAAAAGGAAAAAGAGGGTTCAATCTTGGCAGAAAAGCTTGTTTTAGAAATTTCCGGGATTTTTGCGCCAGCCGGAGTTAAAGCAGATTTTCCCTTTAAAAAAATCTGTATTTTTTTGCCGGGATATATCCAATGGGGATTTTTAATATCCTTATTCATCTCCCAGAGCCCTGGCCAGTCCCATTGGGATTGGTAGAATTTTTCAGATAAATTCCACAATGTATCCCCTTTTTTTATGGTGTAATAGAACCCTGAGTCCTCACCGGGTATAAATTCACTTTTCTCCTGGGCAAGTCCTGTTGAACAAAAAGCAAGTCCCCAAAAAATTAACACAAAAAGGGCTGTCATTATTTTTTTATCTGACATAGTTTACTCCTGATTGGCTTTTGTTTGTTCTTGAATTCTTGACTTTATTTAACCGCCTGTTCTATAAAAAGTCAAGAATTGTTGCGATTATAAAGAGATTGGATTGAAAATGAAACATATTGCAAACCTGTTGTTTGAAGTAAGGATACTAAAGGACATCGTTAGATCTGGATATGCTTTTTTAGGATCTGGAAAAGAAAGTATTGCTGAGCACAGTTTTATGACAGCCTTTATTTGCTTTGCCATGGCAAAAATTGACACAGATATGAATAGTGAAAAGCTTGTGACAATGGCCCTAATTCACGATATTGCCGAAGCAAGAACAGGGGATTTCAACTATGTGGAAAAAAAATATTCAGAAACAGATGAGGCCAAAGCTGTCTCTCATTTAACAAACCACGTTCCTTTTGGAGATGATATTAAAAATCTTATAGACGAATTTAATTTGGGTGAGACAAAAGAAGCAAAGCTGGTAAAGGATGCAGATCAGATATCTTTTATTCTTGAACTAAAAAAACAGTCTGACATTGGCGCAAAAGGGCCTGAAAAATGGCTGCCGGTTATCCTTGAACGACTTCAAACAGACACGGGCAAAAAGATTGCCCAGAGTATAATGAAAACCGGCTGGGATGAATGGTGGATGAACGATTATTCTGAATAAACAAAGATCAATTAATCCCAAACCCTCCCATTCTGGCCACGGCCTCCTCAGCAAGACCCAGTACCAAACCAATATATAATTTTGCTACCCCCTCCAGTGCAGGCCTGCTCACCTTGCAACGAACGGATTGCCTGGGATTTTTGTAAAAGTTCTAAAGGCCTGGAATGTTAAAACGGCGGACTGTTTGAGGACATACTTGCCCGCAGTTTCCGCCGTTAAATGGAAGGTCTTTAAGAACTTTAAAAAATCGCTCAGGCACTAGAGAGTGTAAGGTGAGCAGGCCGGAACGGGTTATGGATAGAGGGTCTTTTAATTTTATATCCGGGGTACTAAGTCCTGTGACGATTTATCCAGTTTTTCTTTTTCTTCAGCAATAATCTTTTGAAGATCTTTATGGGGAATATCCTTTTTCATGCCTGGACAGGAATTGGCCATGGCATTCCAGTTTTCAGGATGCTGGATAATGGTCTGTATAAAGGGCCAGGCTTTACACATATATGGTTTTACCGGATGTATGGTGCATTGATCGGTTTTATCAAAGAAGATACAACTTCCCTCTTTACCCAGTGTTAAAACATACCTGGAGCCTGATGGGTCACAATATTTGGCTATAAATTTTTCAGGATCAAAGTTAATATATTTTGAAATATTGCTGATATCCTGACCCGTAACATAAGTACCGCCAAACCCTTTGCAGCAGTCCCCACAGAGTCGGCATTCAAAAATATCAGTAGCGGTTTTAACCTCAGGCATTATATCTTTTTTCCATTGCTTTTTGCATGGTCAGCTGGTCAATATACTGCAGATCACCTCCCATGGGGATGCCTGAGGCTATCCTTGTGAGTTTGATGTTTGATTTTTTAAGTTTTTCAAGAATATAGGCGGCAGTGGCTTCTCCTTCAACATTGGTTTTGGTGGCAAGGATAATTTCTTTTATTGTTCCTAAACCAGCCCTTTTAAATAACTCCTTTATCCTTATGTCGTCCGGGCCAATGCCGTCCATGGGAGAAAGTGCGCCCCCCAGTATGTGGTAGGTTCCTATAAAGGCATTTGATTTTTCTATGGCTGCCATATCTGCTGGATTTTCCACAACACATATACTTGCCTGATCCCTTTGCGGATCAGTACATATCCGGCATTTATCATTATCACTTAAGGCAAAGCACACCGAACATATTTGAATATTTTTTTTTAATTCAATAATGTCGGAGGCCAAAGTTACAGCTTCATGATTCGGGGCATGAAGAATGTGCAGTGCAAGCCGTTCTGCCGTATTTTTCCCAATACCAGGAAGCTTTGACAGGCTGTTAATGAGTTTTAAAATTGGTTTTGGATAATGGTTCATTTTTTTACAGACCGGGAATATTAAGTCCTCCGGTGAGCTTACTCATTTCAGCAGATACCATTTCCTGGGATTTGTTTAATGCATCGTTTACTGCTGCTAAAACAAGATCCTGAAGCATTTCAACATCTTCGGGATCAACCACTTCTTTTTCAAAAACAATGGATTCGATTTTCTGGCCACCATTGGCAATTACCTTGACCATGCCGCCGCCGGAAGAGGCTTCAACCGTCTTTTTTGCCAGTTCAGCCTGAGTTTTCATCATTTTTTTCTGAAGATTCTGGGCTTGTTTCATCATTGAATTCATATTTTTCATAATCGATACTCCTGTATTAATAATTGATTATCTCACCATCAAACATTTTTTGGGCTTTAACAACAATGGGGTGGTTAAAGGCAGCTTGTCTGGCTTTGGTTTTATTTTTTTTTTGGTCAGATCTCGTCTCAGGATCTGTCTTGCTCTTTTTGGGAACGAGCTTTATTGTCAAGCGTTTCCCAAGAAATTGGTTGCACATATTCTGAAGTTCATTTTTTTTCTTTTCAAGCCTTTTTTTATCAAAGGATGAACCATTTTTAAGCTCAACAATAATTCCATCCGGGCTGGTCTCAATTACCTTGCCTTTGGAAAAAAGGGTAAATATAAATGGATGTGATGATTCAATTTTATTTAAAAATTCTTGCCACGTATTGGGTGTGCTTTTTTTATGCTGTTTTGGTGATGATGGTAAATCCGGCTTATATCCGTGTGCGGGCATAGATTCTTTGACCGCATGAATATCCTGCTTTTCATGCAAAGACTTGTTGGCAAAAGAGTCTTGTACCGGCTCAAATCCATGCTGCTCGGTTAAAGGTTTTGAATCTGCCAGATTAGATCTTATTTGGTTAGATCCTGCTTGGTTCGAACCTGCCTGATTTGATCCTGCCTGATTTGATCCTGTCTGGTTTGAATCTATTTGCCTGGCAAGGATATCAAGTTTTGTTATGATCTTGTCAATCTGGGCGCCCGGGTTTATTTGAATCAGTCTTAAAAGGACCATTTCAACTGCGGTTCTGGTATGGGAAGAATATTTAATAATGGATTCTTCATCTAAAAGAATTTGCAAAATAGTGTTGATAAAGCCACTGGACAGTGATGAAACAGACAAAAATATTTTTTCTTTTTCAGAGTCTGTAATATTCACGGAAGGGCTTTTCTCTCCACAGAGTTTAATAACATTCAGGTTTCTAAAATGGACAATAATATTAGTATAAAATTTTTTCAGATCAATTCCTGAGTCATTTACTCGTTCTATAATCTCAATGAGGCGAGCGCCATTATTTTCAAAGATTGCCTCTGATATGTCATGCATGATTTGTAAATCCTGGATGCCAAGACTGTCCAGCACACTGCTCAGTTTGATTTCTTTGGTTTCGGCCGCAGATAAAACCCTGTCAAGAAGGCTTAAGGCATCTCTAATGGAGCCATCAGCTTCCTGGGCAATCAAATCAAGACTTTGTCTTTCAAGAATAAACCCCTCACGTTTGCAAAGATCTTGCAAATGTTTTGAAATCATTTCCAGAGAAATTCTGCCAAGGTCATGGCGTTGACATCTTGAAAGTATGGTGGCCGGGATTTTGTGCACTTCTGTTGTTGCAAAAATGAACATTACATGTTCAGGCGGTTCTTCAAGAGTTTTGAGCAGGGCATTAAATGCAGCAGTAGAAAGCATATGGACTTCATCAATAATATATATTTTATTATTTGCCGATGAAGGCATGTATGTGACGTTTTCCCTTAAATCTCTGATTTGATCTACACTGTTGTTGGATGCCCCATCGATTTCAAAAACATCTGTGCAATGCCCTTCAATTATGTCTAAACAAATTTTACATGTGTTGCAGGGAAGGGGGGTGGGCCCTTTCTTACAATTCATTGCCTTGGCTAAAATCCTTGCTATGGTTGTTTTCCCAGTACCTCTGGGTCCTGTGAAAAGAATGGCATGGGCAACCCTGTCCTGCAAGATTGCATTTGAAAGGGTGGTGGTAACATGAGGTTGACCAACAACGTCGTCAAATGTCTGGGGCCTGTATTTCAGTGCTAATACTTGATATGACATCTTATCTTAATATGACCGCTTATGATCAGTGGCGGAGAGGGAGGGATTCGAACCCTCGGTACCCGGTTAGGATACACACGCTTTCCAGGCGTGCACCTTCAGCCGCTCGGTCACCTCTCCTCATTAAATTAATTCAACGCAAAGTAGTATCTTTTTGGTATTGTGTCAAGGTTTAAACAGGTTTAACCAGGTTTAAACATGGAATTATACTCTTTGGTAAACCGGTTATCAAAATCATAGACGGTAAAGGGCGGACCTGTGGTACAGGGTTTGCCATGGTTTTTTGCAGCCTTAAGAATGACAAGTTTGGCTTTTTCGTTTTTTTTTATGTGAACAAATCTGATGAAATCAAGAGAAAATTTATACTTTTCCATGGTCGGCATCAATTCAGACAACCGTTGTGCAGGATAAATAATATATAAGCGACCTTGTTCTTTGAGCAACCTGTTTGAACACTTTAAAAGCAGTTCAATATCAAGGAAGATCTCATGGCGGGCAATAGCCTTTTGAGAATCAGGGTTAAGCCTGCCCGTTCCTTTTTTCTTATAAGGCGGGTTTGAAACAATGATATCTGCTTTCCCGTTTATGTCTACAACATCTATGTTTTTAATATTTTCATGAATAATATGGATCGTTTTTTCCAGCAGGTTGTTTATCACATTTTCTTTAGCAAACCTTACCAGTTCTTTTTGAATTTCAACCCCTGTGATCTTAAGACCGGGATATTTTACAGCCAGAAGTAAAGGTATGATTCCACAGCCACATCCAACATCAATGATCTTTTCAAAACCGATTAGTTTGATATGGGCAGCAAGGATAAAAGGGTCCATGGAAAAACGATAGCCCTTTTCAGGCTGGGAAATGTTTATTTTTTTACCCAATAAAGGATCAGCTGAGAATTTTTCCAATTTTAAACCGGAGCTGTTTGACCAAAATATGGCCAAGTTTTTTGTTGATATTCAGGATCATTTCTCGTTCAAGAAATTTGAGCTGATGAATCCAGGCAGAGCTTGATACGTTTACGATTAATATCCCGTCCTTAAAAGAATTTGGTTTGGCATTCATGGCAATGGGTTTCCCAACAGCCTCATCCCATACATCCCAGATTCTTGTCATCTGGGTATCCATGGCAGGCCTGTACCTGCCAAGAGCCGACGCCAATATATCGCTGATGTGAATCAGGTTGCCGTCTTTATTCTTTTTGTCCATTGAATATGCCTTACGGGGTCAGGCTTGCATAGTTGCGTTATTCTTTACTAACGCAACTATGCAAGCCTGACCCCATTTTTTTGACCCAATCTATTTTTCCTGTTACCCTACTTTCTTAACATAATATTTGATTTGAATACACCTAAAATATTTCAGGATTAAGGTTAACAAAAGCCCAACACAGTATTCTGGGAAATTGGCGGTTTTAAGCAAGGACTAAATAGTGCTTGACCGGAAACCCGTGTTTGGATGGCTCGCAGAGGAGCGCATGCTCACAAAGTTGCTCATATGCAAGGCGCAAGAAATTTTGAAACCGGAGTGTATTGTAGTACATGAGGCCAGTTCTATAATTTGGCAAAATTTTGCAGCAACGAAGCAGATGAGGGAGTTTTTGTCCAAACACTAAATAAATATTGCCTTTTGGGGTTGATAAATACTAAGATGGTTATATTTTGTTTTCACATTATAGATCTATAATAAATTAACTTAACGGGATATTATTTATGAATTGGGATTGGGAAAAGCTAAGGCAAAACCAACAGAAGTTTGAGAACAAGAGAGAAGGCGGCGGGCCAAATATGCCCATGCCTCCCCAGATGGATGAACTTTTGAAAAGGTTTAAAGATTTTAAATTGCCGGGGATCTTTCTTGTTGTGATTGTTCTTTTGGTTTTATTTTTTGGGTCGTCTACATTTTTTACGATCAAAACAGAAGAAGTCGGCGTTATTCAGCGGTTTGGAAAATACACCAGAATCGTACAGCCAGGGTTGAACTTTAAGTTACCGTCAGGTATTGAAAAGGTCACCAAGGTAAAGGTGAAAAGAATATATAAGGAAGAGTTCGGGTTACAATCGGATAACGCTTCCAGTAATTACAGAGCCGTAAGTGAAAGCTCCTCCCAGGGCAGCTCCCTTATGTTAACCGGAGATCTGAATGTGGCAGTGGTTCCCTGGATTGTGCAATATAAAATTTCCAATCCCAGCGATTATCTGTTCAAGGTCAAGGATGTCAGGGCTATTTTAAGGGATATGTCCGAGGCCACCATGCGAACGGTTGTGGGTGACAGAAGTATCAATGAGGTCATCAGCAAGCGTGAAGAGATTGCTTTGGCTGCCAAAGATATGCTTCAAAAAGAGATGGATTCCGCAGAGTCCGGTATTAAAATTGTAAACCTTGAAATGAAAAAGACAAATGTTCCAGGACCTGTTCAGTCTTCCTTTAATGAAGTGAACCAGGCCATCCAGGAAAAAGAACAAACGATTTATAAGGCAAGGGAAGAATACAATAAAGCCGTGCCTTTAGCCCGTGGTGAAGCCAAAAGAGTGATAAAGGATGCAGAAGGGTATGCCATTGACCGGATTAACCGCGCCCAGGGTGATGCCACCAAATTTTTAGCTGTTTATAAGGCATATGCCCTGGCAAAAGATGTCACAAAAAAGCGACTGTATCTGGAATCAATGCTGGAAATATTCCCCAATCTTGGACCCAAGTATATTATTGATTCTGAACAGAAAAATCTATTACCCTTTTTAAATATGGGTACAGGCTCTTCCGCTGCTCTTCAAAACAGTTTCTTTAAAAAAAGCGAGTAAAAAATGAATAGTATTATAAAAACTTTATTATTAATTGTCATCGCCGCCGGCATCGTATTGGTGTATAGCGCTGCCTATATTGTCGATGAAACTGAGCAGGTTCTGGTCACCCAGTTTGGTAGAGTAGTGGGCAAACCGGTGATCACACCGGGTTTAAAATTCAAGTTGCCGTTTTTTCAAGTTGCCAATTTTTTCCCAAAAAATCTGTTAACCTGGGATGGTGAACCCGGTCAGGTGCCCACAAAAGACAAAACCTATATATGGGTGGATGCCTTTGCAAGATGGAAGATTGTTGACCCTGTAAAATATTTTCAGACAGTTACCAATGAAATTGCCGCCATTGAACGTCTGGATGATCTTATTGATCCTGCCATGAGGAATCTTGTGACCTCCTATCCATTGGTCGAAAGCGTACGAAATACGGATCGACGGATGGATACGTTGGAATCTGTGGTGGATGAAAACAAAGAACGGGTACAATATAAAGTTGATCTGGGTCGGGACGAGATTACAAAACGAATTTTAAAACAGGCCAGCGAAAAACTTACCCAGTTTGGCATTGAACTTGTGGATGTGAAAATTAAACGGATTAACTATATTGAAAATGTTCGGGACGCTGTCTA